>Ga0302123_10001231_pt1 | contig 18333 bp, 13 predicted proteins | sample CB21_321_MG_FD_203109 | JGI IMG/M metagenome (GOLD analysis project Ga0302123, IMG submission 203109) | Marine microbial communities from Western Arctic Ocean, Canada - CB21_32.1 | ecosystem: Environmental > Aquatic > Marine > Oceanic | place: Canada: Western Arctic Ocean | collected 2017-09-28 | reverse complement strand
GGACTTCGACTAGGAGGCAAGCCACTTGTGTCTCTCAGCATTGGGACACTCAAGCTAAACGACTTACCGCGAGTGTTGCATTGACCGGTTGAACTCGCAACCGTTCCGTTGAACTATGACATTTTCCGCCTCCAGGTGCCTGAGACGGCTTTGCTTCCGGCTGTTGGGGCCACCGGTCCACGTACTTGGGATCCGTTATTGATGGTGAGAAATAAGTTTCTTAGGTAGCTAACCAGTTCCGTTCGGGGAGACCCCGGGCTCTGAAGCTCTGGCCGCCTTGTAGACTCTCCTCGCCGTCCCCGCACTCACACCCAACTTCTTGGCAATTTCGGACCAACTGAGGACTTCCTCATCTCGTAACCCAACCACGGCATCCCGATCAAAGATCACCTTGGGTCGGCCTACCTTCTTCCCGTTAGCAATCGCCCTTGCTTGGCCCGCCTTGATCGCCTCCGCCCTTTCCTCGTTTTCCATCTCTGCGAAGCAAGCCTGAATCGCCCACAGAAGCTTTCCCATCGCGGACGTGATCGGTCCCGTTTGAGACTTGATCGGAAGGACTGTCACGCCAATGTCAGCCAACTCATATACAGTCGAGATCACTTCCCGCATGTCCCGCCCGAGCCTTGAGACTTTCCACACGAGCAGCCGGTCGAACTTCCTTAACGCAGCATCCTTCTTCAACTGTTGAAAGTGTGGACGGGTTCGAGCACCCTTGCGGCTGGAGCGGCCTTGTTCGACGTAGATGGAGAGATCCGCTAGCTGCTCAACGATCTGAGGGTAGACCCGGTAAACGGTACGAGTCGAGCCAGGAGGCCCGGTCTGTTCTTCAACGATTGAGCGGGAGAGAAGGTCACGGACCTGGGTCCAATTACGACCCGAGCCGTCCCTCTCAGCAACCTGCAGCAGGTCTTGAAATTGGTTCTGTGTCGTTTGTCGGTCAGTTGATACCCGGAAGTAGAGTGCGTCCATGAGCGGCCCCCGAAGCAGCTTGGCCAGCCGATTTGCTGTTCCAAAACTGTTCCAAAAGTGCAAGTTACTGCACTGAAAGGGGTTCTGCGATGAGCGAAAGCAGACGCCCCGAGTTAGTGCAAGCTCATGGAAACAAAGGGACTGAATGTAAAGAGTGGAGTGAGGGCTCTGTATTCACACGCAGCAGGTCCGGAGTTCGAGTCTCCGCGCGCCCACCATCTATTTTCAGCTACTTACAGAGATATTTGTCCGGGACGAATTGCTCGATGTCAACATAGTGTCAGCAGCCGAATGCGTTCCGATTGACAGCTGTTGACATCGAATGGCCGCGAAATAGCAGTTTTTCCGGTCCGTATCCCATTCATCTGCGCTCATTGGACTCGCGGCTTCTTGAAAGCCCCGCGGGCCTGGATGAACAGGCTGCGATAGATCGTCTCGTGCGACACTCGGTAGAACTCATCTCCAGGATACGTCCGGCTGCAGCCAGCCCGTGATCTGTTGTGGCGCCCAGGCCTCTCGCAGCTTCTCTTCCACCACCTGGCGCAGTCGGGGACGGCACACCAGCCGGCATCGTTTCCGACGCCGTGCCCTCTTCCAGGCTTGCTTGTCCGCCTCTGCGGCTCGATAGCGTGTCCGCCCGCCGTTGCGTCGGACCTCGCGGCTCAGCGTCGAGGGCGAGCGATTCAGAATGTAGGCGATCGATCGCAGCGACCGCCCCGAGGCAATCCCCCGCGAGATCTCCTCTCGCTCGGCCACAGTCAGTACTCTGGTTGAGCGGCGTCTGGTTCGCGGGCGGATCCCGACCGGTTGCTACGTACCAGCCGTCATTGGAACGGATGGCGCGTTCAGCAACTACGTCTCTCTTGCCATAAGCGCTGATGGCGAAACGTGTGTCGATGAGGCCAACCCCTTTAGCAGCACTCTGACCGGAGGCGGGATCGTCGGCGGCTTCGGGGCTGTCCGAACAGAATTCAACATTTCCCCTGAACTGATGGCCCAATGGACGGGCGCCGCGTTGGGCAGTGAAACCCTCAGCAGCGTACTCGCCTATCTTTCCAAAGGCGCCGGCGAGACGGTCACGTTCAAGACGGACGCCGTCCTCACGAAGTTTTCCGAGGCAAGCGGCAATGGCTTGGACTACAATCCCGTCTTCTCCTGGCCTCCCCAGAACGTGTTCAGTGCCGCGGTCGTTCGCGGTATCACTTTCGAGGAATTCTTCGGAGGTAAAATGATTCCGCTCGCCGGCAACATGGTTGGCAGTGAGATCGGCACGATCCAGGGCCGAAGCTTTCCCAAGGGCTCAAGCTTTCGTAGCTGGGATACTTGGACGACCAACGGCGAGGGCCTCCATCATTTCCAAGAGCCGGCCTTGTTTGGGCTCGTTGATTTGTTCAATGAATCGAACCCTGACGCCGAGCCGGTCTGCACGTTCTTTTCATTCGTGCTCGATTTTCTCTATGGCGCATCCGAGCCATCACCGTTCTCGTCGGTGTCGTTTCAATACGGCCAGTCCGGCCTCTCGTTCGATTGGCAGATGACTGATCCAACTGCCGAGACCGTGATTCTCTGGGGAATGGCCCAACTTACGGATGAACAGGCTTTCGCCATATTCTGTGCCATCGTTGATGCAGAACTGGGAACGTTTCAGGTCCCGAACCATGTTCTGCGATCCGTGGGAATAACAGAAGGCAGGGACAAGATCCTGATGGGCGGAGTGGCTGCTATGTCTGATCTCGAGGAGCCCGGCTTCTTCAACTTTCAGAACGAAAAGCAGGGCCAGGTCCGGATGGGCAGCTTTTACAACTTCGCTTCGCAGTACGGCTCAAGCCAGTCGAAGTGACTATCTGACTGATGCCGCCGCACGCAAACGCGGTTCCGAGACCGACGGCGTTGCCAGGCCTGCTCACGCGAGGTAACCGAACCCACAGGCGGCGTTCTTCAAGAGAGACGAGGCATCATAGTGACGGATGGCCTGACTACCGAGATGCTGAGATTGTACTCCTGAGAGTCGCGCCGGTTCAGAATGCGTGATCACTCATGCAATCGCGATATCCCTACACCTTCCGGCCGACAAGCGTTATGTGGCTCGTGTCGCGAAGGTTAGTCCTGTTCCGGGTCGCACTCAGCTTCGGGGCAATCCGCACAGTCAGAGGCGTAGGACAACGGAACAGGGAACTCGGAAGGAACATGGCACCTTGGAGAGCGTGACGTTGCGATGAAGTTGGGCGTGCTAGTTCCCGCGCCTGCTCTCGCAGCTGACCTTGCAGAACGAGAAGGTCCTGGACTCGCTGCTCATGCGAGTGAGCGCAGAAACGCTGCTCCAAGTCGCTCGCGATCCCAGGCGTCTCGGCACGAAATCAAGCAAGTCGGGTCTCAGAGTCGCGAGGCGGTCAAGGTCACGTCCGCCAGCGACCAAGCCTGGTCGAACTTCTCTCTCGCGGCGCTGGCCTCAGCAGGCTTGCCCTGCATCTCGAGACTCTGCCCAAGGCCGAACAGCGACCACCCGTTGCGCGGGTAGTCCTCCAGATCCCGGCGATAGACACTCTCGGCGGTCGCCCCGTCTCCCGCGGCTACTAGCGCTTCGCCCAGCGATTGTCGGGTCGGGTAGTACCAGAACGGTGGCTCGTGATAGGGCAGCTCGTTCTGAGTAGCCACCGCAACCTTGAAGTGTCGGATCGCGGCCTCAACATCGTGGCTCGCCATGGCGATCTCGCCCTGGACGAGCTCGTCCGCGATCTTCAGGATCGCGCTCGCGGGGTAGTCCGCGCCGTCGAGCTGCAGGATTTTGGTCGTGTCGAGAAACGCCGCCAGGGCGTCGCGCTCGCCGGCGGCAGCCGTGCGATCGCCCTTCCTGGCGAGAGCGGTTGCTCGAGCGTAGTGCCAGATGGCGTTGGAGTACTCGAGGTGCTCACGCGGCCGGGGTTCGGCCAGAATCTCGTCCCACTTGCCGAACTGGGTCAGCGCGAGGAGCGGAATCGTGTGGAAAAACTCGACCGCTGGGAACTCCTCGATCATCTCCAGACGGACGTTGGCCGCAACCTTGCGTGCGGCCTCGATCGCAACGACGCTGCGGCCTTCCATGCTCGACGCCGCCCACAGAAAGTGGATGTTGTGAGGGTAGTAGCTCGCCGGGTAGAAACCCTGGGCGTTGCACTGGGCGATGTAGTTTTCGTCGACCGAAGCAGCGAGCACGTTGGCCTCGGCGGCGTCGTTGTAGCGCCCCACCCGCCAATAGATGTGGGCCGGCATGTGCACCAGATGGCCGGCGCCGGGAACTAGGTCGGCGAGGGTGTCTGCGGCCGCTTCGGCGCGAGCGGGACTGGACGAAGCTTCGACTGCGTGAATGTAGAGATGGAGAGCCAGAGGATGTTTGGGAGATCGCTCCAGGACCGTCTCCAACGCCTCGATAACCTCGGCCGTCTCCGCCTTCGGGTTCTCGCCGTCGAGCCAGTAATCCCACGGCATGGTGTTCATCAGCGCCTCGGCAAACAGGGACTGCGCGTCGTCGTCGTCCGGGTACTTGGCGGCCAGCAGGCGCATGGCGTCGGCGTATGCCAGATCGAGATCCACCCGGCTGCTTGTGGGGTCGCCGTCGTAGCGGGTCGCCAGCGCGTCAATGTAGTCGCGCTCGGCTTCGCTAACGTGGTCCTTGAGCGCCACGGCTCTCTTGAGCGCGGCGTAGGCCGCGACACGCTCCTCCTCGGACATGATGGCCTTTCCGTTGCTGGTGACATTGATGTTTGGCCCAGTCGCCAGCGCTTCGCCCCAGAAGCACATCGCGCAGCTGTCGTCGAGAAGCTGCGCGGCACGGAACGAGCGAATCGATTCGGCGTGATTGAAGGCGTACGCGATCACCAGGCCCTGGTTGAAGTAGCGCTGCGCGCCTGAACTCGAGGCGGTAATGGCGTGATGGTGGTCGCCCATGCCGTCGAACAGCGGGGCGTTGGCCTCGGCCACCAGAGCTTTCCGCTCAGCACCGGAGAGAGGTGCCGGTCCAGCCGTCGGGTCGGTCGTGATTGCTTCGGAACAGGCGGTCAGTGCGACGAGACCTGTGATTAAAAGACTTTGTAAGATGGCCATTCTCGACTCCTCGAATTTCGGCTGCGCCTCCAAAATAATTCTCAAAAAGTCTACCACGGGGCTTTCGCCTCACGTTTGAGGCGCGTGCAGATCTCCTCGTCGCAAGATAAATACGCGGGTAGAAGCTTCAGGGCCACGGTTCGGCCTAGCCTGGTGTCCTCGGCCTTGTACACGACACCCATCCTGCCCTCGCCGAGCTTCTCGGTGATGCGGTAGTGCGAGATGGTCTGGCCGATCACGTCGGTCCGATTCTAGCGCGATTCAGATACCTGTCGCGAACAACCGATCCGTTGAGCTATCCGATGGTAGCAGCGCCAGGCCGTTGAGTTGGGGTGGTTCTGGACTCCTCCGACGGTACTCTGAGTGCCTCAGCCCGGCGAAAGGTAGTGCGAACCCGATATATCAACACCTAACCCGGGACGGCTACTATGTCCTTTGTTGACAGGATCTTCTACGCTATCGAGGAAAACGCAGACAGAGGGCAAATACAGCCTCATAGCGCCGGGGTCAATTCGTCGATACTAATCGCGCCGTCGTCGTTCCGATCTAGCCGATCAAACCGCGATTCGGAGATGGCTTCGAGTTCACTGCGGGTCAACCTGCCATCCGCGTCTGAATCGATGCTTTCAAGAACGGCTGAGGTGTAGATCGGGTCGGCGATTCGTGTTCTCTCCTCGTACGGCAGGAATGCGGCCTCGATCCATCCCATAGCGAGAGCAACCACTGGGCGGAGGCGCGGGCTCCTAGACTGTGTCAGGATCAGCACGATCAGATCGTGGTGCGGATAGCACCATCCCACCACTCCTGTTGACCCCCATCCGCCAAGGCGCGTCGGCTGTCCGGCAGCCCCAACGCCGTAGGACCTGAAGCCCAAACCGTAATTCCGTTGGCTGGCAGGCCGGCGCTGAAACAACGCATTCCAGTTCTCAGTTGTTACGAGTTCCTTACCGCCTACACGGCCATGGTTGGTATGAAGCGCGTAGAAGCGTGCCATGTCATCAGCCGTGGAGATCAGCGAATCACCCATGTTGATGAAGCCACCCCGGAACTGCTCATAGAATTTTCTGGCCGAAGGTTCGACCGGCATCTGCGCGAGGATGTCGGCGGTGGGGTGCAGCGTGGTGTGCTTCATCCCTAAGGGGCGGAGTAACTGGGACGCAAGCACCTCTTCATAAGACTTGCCTGCTGCTACTTCGACGCATCGAGACGCGACGGCAAAACCACGAAATCCATAATTCCACTCTGTTCCAGGTCTACCGACCATTCCCCGGGCCGCGATCACCTCTGCTGCCTGTTCCAAGTTGCCTGTGAAGACCGGGGAATCATCCGGTTCAGTTCTGACTCCTCCAGCGAGGAACCCTCCCGTGTTCGAGAGGCACTCGGCAATTGTGGGAGATCGAACGGACGTTCCGTCCGGCAATTGGAGGCGATTGAAAGCCGGGATGTACTGGCTGACGGGGTCGTCGAAATGGAGTAACCCCTCGCTGGCCAGCACGGCTACCAGCGTTCCAGCCACTTGCTTAGTGATCGAGGCGAGGCGCAGTGGTTCATCGGCGGTAAAAGGGCGAGAGTGCCGCTGGTCGGCCCAGCCAAAACCACGGGCATACACCGGGTGGCCTCTTGACATCACTAGAACTGACGCCCCCGTAATCTTCGCGGAGGCTACCGCTTCGTCGAGGATTGCCGTCAACTCATCTTTCGCACGACGATCTCCTCCAGCGGTCACCCACGGATCTACCTCCGCTGCAAGGATAGACATCTGCGACGCCAAGCAGATCACTAACAGGCAACAGATGAATCTCGGATTCATTTGCCGGCGAACTCGGTAGTGCAGGATAGTACGGCGGTCCAATTCTACCTCTCTGCGAACTAGCAGGTGGGAACCCGATATCAGTTTCTTTCCGGCCAGCCTGTTGAGCCAGAGCGGTTTCGGGTCCTCCCAAGGTGCCCAGAGGGGGTTCAGGCGACGGATTGGTAGTGCGAACGCGATTTCGCAACAGTAAAGTGCCGAAGAGATCTCAACTCGCTTGTTTTGAGGATCTTAGTCCTGCTCGCGGTCGCGGAACTCTTCGTACCAATTCTGGACGATATGGATGGATCGGTCAGGGGTGACCTCGGCAGCTTCAACAACAACGAAGCGGCCGTCCGCCGACACGTCGTACATGGGGTAGGATGGCGTCTTTGCCAAGCTGGAATGCTCAAACAGGCGCTTCGCCGGGCCCATGGAAAACTTGGAACCCGTCGATACTGGAACAGCGATCAGCGTGACTCCCTCGACGTAGAATAGCTCCTTGCCGTCGCGGCTCCAGTGCGCCTGGGTACCGCCCTTGCTTGACACGGTGGAGCGACGTCCCCCCTCGGGGAAGGGCCGTACATAGACCTCGTTCTGACCCGATTCATTCGACACATAGGCAACATAGCGGCCGTCGGGCGATAGCTTGGCTGAACGCTCGTGGAATGGGCTCTGCGAGAACTGGTGTGGCTTCCAGTCGCTGGTCCCTTCGTCCCGCTCTAAGTACCACAGGTCGGCCGGCGTAGCTGGGCTTATGCCGTCCGCTCGCATAAAGAGGACGTACCTTCCATCTTTCGACCAATCGGTCAGGTACACGAACTCGTCTCTTTCCAGAAGCGCCTGTGCTTGCCCACTGCCATCGGCCCGGCGGAAATAGATATCGCGGTTACCTGCTCGATTGGAGGTAAAACCCACGTCCTCACTGGTTGGCGACCAAACCGGTCGCATATCCGTTCCTTCGGCGGACGTGAGGCGGGTTCTGGTTTCGCGGGCGATATCATACACCCACACATCTTCATTCGATCTCGCCTGAAAAGTAAAAGCCAAGAGCTTTCCATCCGGGGACAAAGCGGGCCAGCCGATTGCCTCGTGTGGTTGACCGATCTCACCCGTTTTGTGACCGCCGCGGTCTAGCCAAACGAGGTGCTCCGGCCCTGACTCCGGGATGTCAACGTACACGAGGGTTTGATCGGTCGCAACTGTCGCGTTGCGTGTGTTCTGTGCAATAGGGAAGGCCTCACCGGTGACCGATAACGTATCCAAGGAGAACGGTACCGCCCAAAGATCCCCTCCAAACTGGTCCGCCGTATAGACAAGATGGCCGGTGTGAGAATAGATCGGGTGGAAACCCGTAACCAAGAGTTCCTGTCGCCCTGTCTCCAGGTCTCCGACCACGATGCTAGGCGGGTCGACAGTTCGCGAGGAAAGAGTCTGTTTCATGAAGATGAGGACATGATTCCCAGCCTCGATGGGCAGAAAATGAGGGGCGCCTTGGGTCGTTAACTCTTGTCCTATTGGCCCTCCCGGCGACTCTTCAAGTTCCTCGAACAAACTGAGCAAGGAGGGTTGACCTCCACGGGCAGCGACTTCATAAAGCTTTCGCGGCCGACCGGCGGCGAAGACGATGGACTCGCCATCGGGACTCCACGATCCCTCACCGTTGAAAGTGGGCAGCTCGCAGATAGCGATGACAGGACCTCCTTGAACAGAAACCTTCTTGAGTTCGTTACCGGCAGCAAACCCGATATAATCACTTTCCGGAGACCAGAAGGGCAAACCGGCTCCTTGCGTGCCCGCCAGCTCGCGTGGAGGTGTCTGATCGAAATCTTGAATCCACAACGCTCCGGGGCCCGCAGCAGTAATAGCGATGTGTCTTCCGTTGGGTGAGACGGCACTCCACGAGAGGAACCCGCCTCCGGGCCTCAGATTCGGACTAAGGCCCGCGGGTAGTGGCAGGGAGTATCTGCGTAGAGGTGCTTCAGGCGGTGTTTCCTGGAAGTGAACGAGCGATACTCCAAGCAAGGCGGCGCTGACGACAGCTGTGAGAGACCACGCCAATCGTTCGCGCTTCGGCATCCGTGTAGGTATTAGCTCGGAGACTGTATGGCCTAAGTCGCCGACCCGCCCAGAAGAGGGTGCCTGACTGGCTCCTATGTCACTGGCCGCCGCACGGCGACCGATTAGCGTGGACCTGCCCGAGTCAAGCTTCCTCTTGAGCGTTTGTAGATCGACGAGTAAATCCTCAGCGTGCTGATAGCGCTCGTCGCGGTTCTTCGCCAAGGCTTTGCCGACGATCCATTCCAAGTCCATCGGCAAACCCGCCCGCAGAGCGGTTACCAATTCCGGCTCCTGGTTGGTGATCCCGTAGAGAACCGCTTCTTGTCGCTCTCCCTCAAATGGCAGGCGGCCTGTGACCATCTCGTATAGCACTACCCCGAGCGACCACAAGTCGGTTCGGCGGTCGGTCTTGTCTCCCACCGCTTGTTCCGGCGACATGTAGGAGGGAGTTCCGAGAACCGTGGTCGTCTCGGTGAGCTTTGAGCGCTCGGCGAGCTGCGCCAGACCAAAGTCCATGACCTTGACCTGCCCCTGCGGTGTGACCATCAAGTTGGCGCTCTTGATGTCGCGATGGACGACACCGCGTTCGTGAGCGGCTTGCAGGCCTTGGGCGGCCTGAATCGCGATGTCGAGCGCTTCTTCCAGCTTCAGGGGACGCTCGGTGACCTTTTCGCCGACGGTGAGGCCCTCGACGAACTCCATGGCGATGAACGAGTGACCATCGCACTCGTCGATGTCGTAGACGACCGCGATGTTGGAATGGCTCAGAGCAGCAGCGGCTTCCGCTTCTCTCCGAAACCGTTCCTTTGTGTCCTCGTCGTTGAGCAGGTGGGCAGCGAGGAACTTGAGAGCAACTGTGCGCTTGAGCTTCGTGTCTTCGGCCTTGTAGACGACCCCCATCCCGCCTTCACCAAGCTTCTCGGTGATCTTGTAATGGCTGATGGTCTGGCCGATCATTTGTCTTCCTGTTGGGGTTCCGCCAGCCAGATGTTTCCGGTTAGCTCGCTGCCACCGATCACAAGCTTGTCTTCCGCGACCGATAGATTGCCGAAGCCACCCGTTATACGACCAGCCACACGATGAGCGCTATGCGAGTGATGGATTGCGATCGGGGAACCCACAGCCCGTTTTGAGTCGGGGTCGAGTTCCTGAGCCCAGATGCAGCCGTTTCCGTCCTGGTCCGAGGCGAAGTAAAGGAACTGCCCATTCGGAGACCAGACGTTGAATCGGCTAAAGAACGAGTCGTCTGTGATTTCAATCCACTCCACCTCAGCGCCGGAAACTCCGTCACGAAAAGGCGCCACAAAAATCTGCCGGTTGCTGTTCCCTTTTTCGACGCCAAAAGCGATCCAGCGTCCATCCGGAGATATCTGCGGATGGAAACGCCTATAGGTTGAACGTCGCAGAATTTCCGTTTCTTGACGAGATGCTACATCCATCACGAATAGACGAATCGTCTGGGTCCCCCGGTGGGTGATGATCTGCCGCGCGTCCGATGATATACCCAACACGGCACCGCAGCCTTCGCACACATTTGTGGGGACGCCGCCTTGTGCAGGCAGAAAGTTGATGTCGGGTAGAGCCGTTTGCGTTACCGTGTTGTAGAACACTACCGAACCGTCTGTTGAAATCCTGGGCCTCGCCTCGTTGACCGGCGTATTCGTTAGTGCCCGCTCCGTACCGGTTCCAAGATCCTTGATCCAAACGTCCCTATTGCCGGAGCGATTCGATTGAAACACAAGGGTCTTCCCATTTTGTGGAACGGTTGGATAGGTATCCCAGGCGCCGTCATCTGTTAGCCGCTGAATCGCTCCGGTTACCTTGGCCGTATTCGCGTTAATTGGCAAGCTCCATATATCGGACTGCGACATGAGGTTCGCGAAAGCGAACCTTCCGTCAGCAGCCGGAGCGGGTAGAGACGCAATGCCTGCTCCGTAGGTCAACTGTTCAGGTACACCAGTAACTTTGCCGGTGTCGGGTGAAATAGCGATTCGCCAAACGTTGGTGCTGTCATTCCGACCGCCGGCGAAGACAACATAGTTTCCTTCGGCGACCCAAGTCGATTCGCGCTGCAGGAGGTTTCCTTGGGTGCCCCCAGTTCCTCTGGACAAACCTCCGATACCGTGTTCACGGAGGAGAGCAGAGGCTCCGGTTTGAACAGCCGGCCCGCCCTCGATCGGTGCGACCCACCAGTCTCCTGAAGCCCGATCACCGAACAAGAGCTTGTCGCCGTTAGGCGACCAGGCTGGGCTGGACACGATCCCCTCGGTGGCCAACCGGCGCGGCTGTCCACCGTTCGACGAAACGACGTATATCTCTCCCGAGTATGGACCGGCGTTCACCGAGTATGCGATTTTGCTGCCGTCTGGCGAGAACCGGGGGGCGGCGCTGCCTTTCACCAATAGCCGTGCCTCCCCACCCAGCGCCGGGACGAGGTAGATGCCTCCGCCGTCCCGGTCGGACTGGAAGGCGACGGTTCGTCCGTCTGGGGAGAAGTCGGGCTGGGAGTCGTCCGCCGGGTGATCGGTCAGACGGACACGGGAACCGCCGCCAACCTGCTGCACCCAAATGTCGAGGTTGCCGTCGCCTGCGCGGTCCGACGTATAGGAGAGTAGCTGACCATCCTTGGATAGACTTGGCTCGAAGGTAAGGCCGGTGTCCGTCGTCAATCGAGTTAGCACCGGCGGCCGGATCGTTGGCCTCTCGGGGGAAGCCTGCGTCAGCCACCAGGTCAGGCCAGCGGCAGCTAGGAGACTCGCCACCATTGCCGCCCACAGGGCCGTTACTTTGCGTTCTGGGGGCTGACGCATTGGCACCGCTACACGTTTGCTCGCTGCGGAACCCTCACGCTCGCGCGCACCACGCAAATCCACCAGTAGCTCATCGACGTGCTGGTAGCGATCGTTGGGATCCTTTGCAAGCGCTTTACTGGCGATGCGGTCCAGCTCAACCGGGACACCCGTGCGGAGAGCGGTTAGCGGTTCCGGGTCTTCGTTCACGATGCCGTAGGCGACCGCGGGCTCCGCCTCACCCTTGAACGGTAATTGGCCCGTGACCATCTCGTAAAGCACCACCCCCAATGACCAGATGTCGCTGCGGTGGTCGGTCGTCTCACCCAGCGTCTGCTCCGGCGACATGTAGGCCGGCGTGCCGAGACTGGAGCCGGTCTTGGTGAGTTTGGTGCGCCCGGCCAATTGCGCCAGGCCGAAGTCCATGATCTTGAGCGTTCCGTCGCCGCTCAGCATCAAGTTGGCGGGCTTGATATCCCGGTGGACGATGCCTTTCTTGTGCGCAGCTTCAAGGCCCCGAGCTGTTTGCATGGCCAAGTCCAGCGCTTCGTCGAGCTTGAGCGGACGCTCGGCGATCTTATCCTTCAGGCTCTGACCCTCGATGAAAGCCATCGCCAGGAAGGTTTGCCCGTCGGCTTCATCGATCTCGTGAACGGTGCAGATGTTGTTGTGGTCGAGTGCGGCTGCGGCTTTCGCTTCCCGAAGAAATCTCTCGCGGCCCTCGTCGTCGCCAACCAGATGCGCGGCGAGGAACTTTAGCGCGACGGGGCGGTCAAGCTTGGTGTCCTCGGCCTTGTAGACGACACCCATGCCACCCTCACCGAGCTTCTCGGTGATGCGGTAGTGGCTGATGGTTCGGCCGATCACGGGTGTCCGATTCTACCTCGAAAACTTAGGTGTTGCGAACAACCGATCCATCCAACGATCCGTCGGCTGAACGCTGAATACCCGTTGGGAGCCGCGCGGACCTGGCTCCAAGGTCCCCAGACGGCGCTCGGAGCGGGTTCAGGAATATTCACCGCCTATTGTCGAGTGTGAAATCATTTCTCGACAGCAATCGATTGCGACACTTCCGCCTCGAAAGATTCTAGCTTGGGCGAGCGGCATAGGAGGCCGCTTTCCCATGAATCAATCCAATCGTCGTCGTACTCGTCGCCGGAGGAAATCTCCCACCTTGCCCGAACTCGAGCAGGCCAAGGTCGGCGTCCTCAATAGCCTCAGGTCCCTGCAGTCCCGCCGTTCTTACGGCCGTGCGATCGAGGAGTTCATCGTGTGGTACTGCTCCGAGCCTCGCCTGGCTCTGAACCGCACTGTCGTTCTCTGCTACCGCCTGCGGCTTGAGAATATGCGTCTGGCCGCTTCGACGATCAATGTTCGTTTGGCTGCTGTTCGTCGTCTTGCTACTGAAGCTGCTGACAGCGGTTTGCTCAGCCCGGACCTTATCGCGGGTATTCGACGCGTGCGTGGCGTCAAGCAGTTAGGTCGCCGGATGGGTAACTGGCTCACCCCTAGTGAGGGCCAGCGCTTGCTCAGTGCGGTTACGGCCGATACGCTCCGCGGCAAGCGAGACGCCGCCATGCTGGCTCTGTTGCTCGGCTGCGGACTACGACGTTCCGAACTGGTCGAATTGGATGTGGACCGGATCCAACAACGAGAGCAACACTGGGTGATCCTGGACCTGATTGGCAAAGGTGGTCGCGTGCGTACGGTGCCGATGCCGAGTTGGGTCAAGGACGCCGTGGATGAGTGGGTCTGCTCGGCCGGGATCACGGAAGGTCGGCTGTTTCGGGCGATCCGCAAGAACGGTGTGATGTGGGGCCACGGGTTGACGCAGAACGTGGTCTGGTACGTCGTCAAGCAATGTGCCAAGCGAGCCGGCATTCAGAAACTATCTCCTCATGACCTTCGTCGCAGCTGTGCCCGGATGTGTCATGAGGCGGGCGGAGAACTGGAGCAGATCCAGTTTCTGCTCGGCCACGCTTCGGTGCTGACCACCGAACGTTACATCGGCTGCAAGCAACAGTTGGCTCGTGCGGTGAATGACCGAATCCAGCTCTGCGTCGTCCGGTCTCGTACGCAAGACCTGGCAGCGAACACGCGCTGGACTGGTGAACGAGCAGTAGACGCAGTTCTCAGAGGGCCTGCCAAAGCCGAACGGAAACCCACGACCGGCGCCACCGGAGCGAGTCCTTTACAAAGTCACCGTCCGGATTCGTAGAGCGCGATTATGCGCGCCGCACTTTCGGGAGTCCGTTTACTAGAATCTCCCGACGGGCGAAAGCTTGCCTCGAAAAGGCTTTCGGAAGGCTTTCGCAATCATTTACTTTTTCGGGTCTGTATCGCTAGAACTCCAGTAACATGGTGGGCGCGCGGAGACTCGAACTCCGGACCTCCTGCGTGTGAAGCAGACACCCAGCCACCTTATCTGTTGATTTCATTGCACTTGTCCTTTCTTGGTCGGCACTTGGTCGGCAGAACTCACCTCAAATAGCCGATCTTCTATTCGTTGCATGTACTCTCGACGCCGTTCCACGTCGCCCGCCGTGTAGTGCATCGTCATCCCCGCCGTCGCGTGGCCCATCATCGCCTGACGGTCGGCGAGCGGCATGCCGACCGAATCCGCGAGCGTCGTGTGCGTGCGCCGGAGACAGTGCCAGTTCAGCCACGGCATTCCCAGCTTCTTGCCCTCGGGCTTGAGTTTGCGCGCCGCGATGTTGTGATCATCAAGCGGCCTTCCGGTGCTGGATGCAAACACCACGTCGTCGGGTCCGGTGAACTGACTTCGGAGGCGGATCTGTTTGAGGGCCTGCACCACGCACGCCAACAGCGGAACGATGCGCCGCCGACTGCCGGTCTTTACAGAACTGAAGTCACCCCGGTAGTAGTTCTCCCTCACGGCAGCGGAGAAGGGTGGCAGCATCTCACCATCTGATTCGACGAACTGCCCCGTCAGGTTTACCCGCTTCCAACGCACGCCGAGCATTTCCGCAATGTTCATGCTCGTCATCACAGCGACCAACACCATCTCCTTGGCCGGGCTCTTCAGAGCGGCAAGGGCGGATCGGACCTGATCGAACGTGAGCGCGTGAAGCTCTCTTCGTTGCATGTCCGGCAAGTGAACGCCCAGGACCGGGTTGTCACCGAAGAACAGCCCCTTCGCCTTCGCGTGATTGATAACCGCCGACACGGTGTTCTTGATGTGGACGGCGGTCTGCACGGACTTGCCCTCGTCGATCATCTGCCGAAGCATGTCCTGCACATCGTCCACACAAATGTCTCGAAGACGCAGCTGGCCAAGCTGATTCTTCACCTTCTTGAGCGTGTACTCGTAATGCTTCTTGCCGCTCGGCTTGCAAGCCCACACAACGTCTGAGACGAAGCGCTTCTCGATGAATTCCTCCAGCGTCATCAGCGTCGAGGGCCGCACCGACGCTTGGTCAAGCTTCGACAGAATCTCGTCGTAGAAGATCCGCTGCGCTTCCCGTTTCGACACCGCCCCGGGTCCCTTGGCTGGCGCGATCGTTCGGGCGAACTTCACCCTCTTCAATGCGCCCGTCGCGCTCCGCACGTCCTCTCGCCATTCCCCTATCCAGCTTGGCCCCTTCTTGTGCAAATAGCCTTTCCGTTGTCCCCGTCGTCTTGCCATGGTGTCGCCTCCCCGGTCGAACATGGAGACAATACCACGCTCACGCACATCAGGGCCCGCCACCGTTGCCGGTGTCGTCTTACCCTTCGATGCGCGTGGCGGTGTCATGGCTTATCTGGCGTTGATGCTTCAGCGGCTAAACTCGTCCGGGTGCTCGCGGCTTCTTCGTCATCTCCTCGTCGAGCGGGGCTGGTGTCGGCAGTCTCTTGGCGCAGACGATGAGCGGTTGCTCGCCGTCAAGTCCGGCCCGCTCCGCAGAACGATCAGTTGTCTCGCCGCGTCATCGACTCGTCCGGCATCAACCCAGCCGGTGAGAGTCCCAGACTCAGGCCTCGCGATATCGACTTCGACCCCGACTCTCTCGGCGGTGTTGTGCAACTGCGCGAAACGTTCGGGGACGAAGCAGAACGCTGATATCATCGATCTCGCTTCACCGGACCGATAGATAACAACTGCCGTGCGGCCTCTGATTTCACGGTCACCGACATACAGGTGCTGCACCTGAATCGGCAGGGGCGCATCTGCTGGCCACCGCAAATAGCCTTCGTGGAGACCCAGTAAAAGCGCGACGGCATGCTCGTCGCTGAGATCCCAAACCCACTCGCAGTCGCCTTCGGCAATCAGACGGGCGGCATCTCGGTCGCTCGGACAAAGCCCCCCTAGGAAATCTTCAACGCTCTTCTCGTGTGCCACGATCGCTTCTCCTTTCAGTGGCTGAACATATTTCGTCTTTGTAGCCCGTATCCGGGACGGTAGGGACGGCTATCGGGAACCTTTCTCAATAGGTCTAGACATAGAAAAGATCCGCTACAGCCTGTCCAGCCGTCCCGGAGGGACTAACCCACCGCTCTCAACGAGATGGTCCGTTCCCGCTTCGGTGCGGGCCCCCGACCGTGTTCGACTCGCAGGCCGGTAGCCAACAACTTGGGTTCGAGCCTTCGCAAAGTGGTACCGAGGGTCTGCGCGCTGTCAGGCCACCTATCGGCTATGCGATCTTCGTCATTCGCCTTGTCGTTTAGTCGCCCCAGCAACGTCGTCGCCGTGCCACTCCACGGAGTGAGTTCCGCAAGGTACGGGACGAACGAGTACGGCTTCAAGGCGGTGTGGATGGCCTCAAACTGCGCCTCGTCCAAGAGGTTTCGGACGAGGTTGTCGGGCCACCGGAAGTATCTGTTGGCCTGAGCAACTGCCGTAGCGAGGTCCTGCTCCTCACTGCGCAACGCGAAGCTAGCACCCTGGACAACGTGACCGAGAAGCGTAGGGTGGTGAAGTTGCCGCAACATCTCCATGTCGCGATGCGACCGCCCGCCGCAGTCCCATGAAACAGTTAGGCTCGCCTCTTCCAACTCACGTGGAACGTCAAGGTCCGCTTCATGGCTGAGGATGAGAGGGCTCTGGGAAGGATAGTAAGCTTCTTCGTAATCCGAATACAGTTGGCACTTGGCGTACCCCATCCGGACCGCGATATCCAAGATGCCGTCGCTCAAATGAGCAGAGAGCCTGCGCAGGTGCAGGGCAACGATCGCGGAGTTCGAGGCGTAGAGCCGCAAGTCTCGGACATCCCTCGGAGCCGCTCGCACCAGAAGAGCGTTCGGATCGACGATGGCCCGGATGAAGCCGTTTAGCCGTTCGGCATGCTCACCTACGATGCGAAGAATGGGAACAAATAGACCTGCGACCACCCCGATGAGCCAGAAGAGAACCAGATGTGCCTCCTCAAATCCCAACCCGGTTGCTTCCAACTCTTTCGCTGAGCCCCGCTGCGCTCTTAGAGGCTCTGGGAGTTGCCGAATGCCTGGAAGAGACAGAAAGGGGACACCCGTATCAGAGATCGTCTCCCAGCGATCAGGTGTGACCGAAATGACCTCGCCACGGCGGCCACTGTCGATGTAAGTGCAACCGTCGATCAATGCGATTCGCCGAAAGGGCTCAACCTCTTTACCACCAAGGAAGGCTTGAGCATCCGCGATCTCGATGATCTGCTGTATGAGACGCGTGTCGCTTGATAGACCGACAGAGTGAACTTGTCGTGTTACGTAGCGCTTGAACTGATTGCCTCGGGCACGGACGGCTCGATTACCAGCCCTTGTCGGCATGCTCACGTAGCTGGTGCCGCCCCAGTGGAACAGCGTCAGCTTACCGACGATCTGATTGACCACAGCTTCCCGGTGGTCTTGTGATGTTGTAGATTCTGCGATACTACTTGCCATAGATCTTCCTTTCCCGGGGTCGCCGCTCGATGGGTGTCGTCGGCGGCCCCGCTCAACTTCCTTCGAGTTGAGCAGTTATGAGCAGGGAAGATCTAGGTGGGAAGTTTGGGAATATTATTGGGGATTTTCCTCAGCAGGAAATTCCCTATCTAGCCATTCTTCGGTCTCTCTTAACGTCGTGTAGCTAACGCAATCTTCACCCTCGACAATCCTTTTGAGGGTCTTTGGAGTAATGTTAATACCCCTGCAAACGGCTGCTTTACTCATGCGCTTGCGCTGCGGAGTACCCTTCACGACCGCGAGCAAGCGCTCTCTGACGGCTGGAGGAATGGGGACTGACTTTTTGTTGGGAGGTGGCTCCAGCCCCGCCGTGGAGTTTGGCAACCGGGGCTTCTCTTCGCCTGACGGCCGTTCCTTCGCCAGAGATCCCGCTGCTTCGCAGGCCCTCTCAAGAAAGCGGCGAGTTTGGACTAGGATGTCCCACATCGCAGTCTTGCCTCGGGGCTCACTCTCTCCATCCTCTTTCAGGACTATCCGATCGTAGTATCGGTCCATCTCTTTGAAAATGGGCTCGATGGGGGGAAAATCGAATCGAGCCAGTTGGAAGCAAACATGTGCCCTGCCAGCCGCTTCGTAGATTCTCTTCTCCATCGGTTCCCACTCGGCGTTCAGACGCCTCTGCTCATCGGAACGGCGCTTGTAATCCTGTTTGTATGCTGCTCGATCCTTGGGCGCTTTCGACGAATCCCGCAACGCAAGCACGTGATCCAAAAACGAGTTATTCTCCCT
>Ga0302123_10001229_pt1 | contig 18345 bp, 11 predicted proteins | sample CB21_321_MG_FD_203109 | JGI IMG/M metagenome (GOLD analysis project Ga0302123, IMG submission 203109) | Marine microbial communities from Western Arctic Ocean, Canada - CB21_32.1 | ecosystem: Environmental > Aquatic > Marine > Oceanic | place: Canada: Western Arctic Ocean | collected 2017-09-28 | reverse complement strand
ACCGAGTGGCTATTAAGGTGATTTCATCGAAAGTAACAGCCAACAGTTCCACGTTGCGAAGGTTTTTTCGCGAAGTCGAAGTCGCCGCCAAGTTGTCTCACCCTAATATTGTCACAGCGATTGATGCCAACCAATATGGCAAAAAACACTACATGGTGATGGAATTAGTGCAGGGTGAGGATTTAGGGGTGATCGTGCGACGCGAGACTGTCCTAACTGTCCCCGAAGTCATTAACTATATGACTCAAGCAGCCGTGGGACTCGCCTACGCTCATGATCAAGGCGTCATTCACCGTGACATTAAGCCACATAACATGCTGCGTGATGATGATGGGATCATTAAGATACTCGATATGGGCCTCGTCTCCTTGCAGCGGCCTCAAGGTTCCGACGACGACAGCATCACCCAGCACAACCAAATCATTGGCACCGTAGATTACATGTCGCCTGAACAAGCGGAAGACGTGCACCATGTCGATCAACGCGCTGACATCTACAGCCTCGGCTGCTCCATCTTTCGACTCCTCGTGGGACAACCCCCCTTTCCAGGGTCCTCTGCAATCCAAAAGCTTCTATCCCACCGAGACGATCCCATACCTTCGCTTCACGATTCTCGTGATGACATCCCAGATTTATTGGATCAAATATTCCGCCGTATGCTAGCTAAGGATCCAAACAATCGCTATCAATCGATGGACGAAGTGGTCGGAGCACTGGAAACATGTCGTTTGGCAACGGTGTCATTAGAACCCAATATCCAAACAGGCGAGTCGGTCATCCAGCCGATTCAAAGTATCGACCTGGACCTTGGGAATGACATTGCCTCGACCATGGAGGTCGAACGGCCCGACATTTTATTGCCCGTTGAAACAGTAAGAGGACCAAGTCGCCGAACGATACCCACGATCGAATCCGATTCGGTCACCACCAACCGAAATGCCATACGTACTTATGGGAAGGTCAATTATTTTATCACGTTTCTGGCCATCGTTATTTTATGCGGACTCGGCGGCGGCGTTTGGTATCAAAATCGCCCAGGCTATGTGCAAGTTCAATTCCCTGTTGAATATCGAAATAACCGCTGGGAAATTAAAATAACATCTGCCGGAAGAGAGATTTATAAAATCAACGACACGCAAGATGATGGGCTGTCAAAGTCAAACCCGATTTCAATCTCATTGCCGCCAGGACGTTACGAATACATATTAGAGCGACCTCCGTATTTTGCCGAAACAGGTAAGTTCGTTGTAGCACGCGGCAGTACCATCATTGTCAACGGTGAGGAATGGACCACCAGCGACCTACAAGAATTGGGACTCGTACCGTCAGAGCCCGAAACCAGTCAATGAGTGCCTGACAAGGAATATCTATTGGTAATTCCTATCACAATCATTGTGGTTCCCGTCACCAAGCCTTTTAGGCGGCAAAATCTCGCTGGTTGAGATACTCGATCGCTCTTTGCAAATGTGGGTCCACATTGGGTTTAGCAGACTCCTTGTCAAATTCAACACTTGTCGCGGGTGCGGCAACTGGGTCACTGTTAGATTCCTTGGGCGGTGGTTGAATCACAAATCTTCTCAACCGATCTGCTTGATTTGCCGCTTGCTGTTCGGACGTCAGGACTACTTCGTAACCATCCGTTGGCCGGACGCCCCACACGGCGTTTGCGTCAGCTTTTTCGAGGGGTTCTAGGCGATGGATGTTCTGTCCATCGGGTCTCCAAAAATGCGCAATCGTAAATTTAATCGCGTGCTCCTCATCACCTGCTTGTAAAATTTCAACATCCTGAACCGAGCCTTTGCCATAACTGCGCTGCCCAATTACAACAACTCTTCCATTATCCTGCAAACACGCTGCTGTAATTTCACTGGCGCTTGCCGAGTTCTCGTCAATCATAATCACCATTGGCGTGGTCGCATCAATCGTCGCATCAGCCGTGCCCTCATAGCTACGGTCTTGTTGCGTATTACGAAAACGAACACTTACGATTTTTTGCTGATTGATGAATAAATCACAAACGTCGACGGCAGTGTTTAACAGTCCCCCACCATTGCCTCGTAAATCAAGAATAATCCCGCGATAGCTACTTTGTGTCTTGGCCACCTCTAGAATTGACTTGATCTCGTCTGCCGACCGTGCTGCAAAATCGACCAATTGCATATAAATAATCCCTTCGTCTTCTCCTGGCAGTCGGTACTTCCAATGTCCATCCGCTTTTCGGTTGTAACCTCGCACTGACGCCATTTGAATAATCGCTCTAGTTACCGTAAACACAAGCAATTCCTCCTCGCCCTCTCTCCGCACCGTCAACTCAACATCTTTACCAGCGGGCCCCTTCATAAGTTTTTGCGATTCCTCGATTGTTAGTTCTGCGGTAAGGCGGTCGCCGATACGGACGATTACATCCTCCGCCTGAATCCCTTCCTCAAGCGCCGGACTTCCGAGTGCTGGTGTTATTACTCGTATTTCATTAGACTCTTTGATGCGCTCAGTATATATTCCTAGACCCCCAAATTCTTGATTGAGAATTTCATCTAAGCCACGGTATTCTCGGGGCGCCATATACACAGAATGCTCATCAAGAGTCGCCATCATCCCGTTCATGGCACCTTGGAATAACTGACGCTGATCAATTTTTTCGACATAGCGAGCATCGAGCATTGCTGTTGCCCGTTGATAGAGCCGAGTATAGTTGTTTTGCGGAATCTTCGAATAACAAATCAGTGATAGCAACAACATAGCAACAATGATGGCGACATTACGTTTAGGCATAGTGGGTAACAGCATTAAAAAGGAACGGAAATCGATCTCGCACTATTCTACACCATCAAACATTCTACGTATTAATCTGAGCGGTAGATTTCAATGTCCATCAATATATCATAGGATTGGAGAAGTTGATTTTAATCCCTTTTTGCTCAGCGAAACGCTCAAATAACTATGTTGCATTACACTCCACGCCATATTAATCTCTGTCTGTTGATTCTGTTTTTGGGAGCGATTTCTTTATCCGCACAATCTCAGCCACCGACCACAGATCCGGTCGTTGGCTTACAAAACAACACTCCAGATTGGACTGTTTTAAAACATGCTAGCGTTGTTACCAAACCAGGAGAGAAATTAGAGGACATGGAGATCGTCATCAAGGGTGACGTGATTCAAGAAATCCGAAAGTCAGGAGCCACACCAGCGGGCGCCCGGATCATTGATCTTTCCGGAAAAACCGTATACGCAGGCTTTATCGACGCCTACAGCGAAAACAGCATTGAGAACAATTCTAATTCACTCGGAGCGCCCTATTGGAATGACACGATTACCCCACAGCTCGATATGGCCACGAACTACATAAACAGTAGTTCACTAAACACCTCTTACCGTAGCCAGGGATTCACAACACGATTAGCGATTCCTTCCAAAGGGATCTTTCGAGGCAACAGCGCTGTTGTGATTTGTGGCACCGGCAGCAATGATCGTGTTGTGCTGCGTCAAAACATTTTTCAACACATCCACCTAACAGTGCCTAACGGGCGCGGGCGCACCGATTACCCGAATTCACCGATGGGAGCCGTTGCCCTAGCGCGACAAGCACTGTTGGATGCCCAATGGTATGGGAAAGCTTGGGATGCTTTTAATAGCGGTCAAGCGACCACTCGCCCCGAACGCAATGACGCCCTCGCGGCTTTACAGCCGTTGATTTCTCAAAAACAAGTAGCGCTGTTTGTTACCGGCGACGAACAGTATTTCCTTCGAGCCGATCGGTTCTCCCGCGAATTCAACCTGTCAGCTATCATGCTCGGCTCCGGTAAAGAATATCAACGTCTCGAGGCAATTAAACAAGCCGGCCGAAGCGTTATCGTACCTGTTGCTTTTCCGAAAGCGCCCAATGTTGGCAGTATCGAATCCGCACGTGCTGTATCACTAAAAACGTTGATGCACTGGGATATTGCACCTGAAAACCCTGGACGCATTGCCAAAGCTGGTATCCCAATAATGCTCACAAGCCATGGTCTCAATAAACGATCGGATTTTCTCAAAAATCTACGCCGTGCTGTTCAACGAGGACTCAATCCTGAACAAGCCCTAGCTGCTCTCACAACTCAACCAGCCACGGCCCTCGGAGTAACAAAACTCGTAGGTACGGTCACACCTGGAAAACTAGCAAGCTTGGTTATTGCAACCGGTGATATTTTTGATGCAAAAACCAACATCCATGAAGTGTGGGTTGCCGGACAACGATTCGAACTCGATAAAAAACCACTCTTAGACGTCGGCGGGCATTGGAAACTGTCGCTCGGCACAGAACCCGCAATATGGAACCTTAAACTTTCAGGCAAGGCTCCCAAACTATCCGGGCAATTAACACAAACCGTGAAACAACCAGATCAAGCAGACAAAAAAGATGCCGACAACGAATCTAAGGAAAACGAACCACCACAAGTCATCATTCCGCTTACCAAAGTTTCACTGCGAGGTGCGCGGCTAAGTGCTGTCTTGCCAGGAAAACATTTTGGGCAAGATGGATTTATCATGTTCACCCTGACATTAACAGGTAACGATTCTGCCACGGTTCCAATTCACGGACAAGGACAATGGACGACGCCGGACGGCAGCATCACGGATATCACAATTACCCGAGAAATCGAAAAGACAACTGAACAAGACGACTCAGCGAAACAAGAAAATAAGGATGAAAAACCTGAGGTCGAAGACAAAGCAACGTTTGCTGTTAATTTCCCACTTGGTGCCTATGGCCGAGACACTAAACCTAATCAACCCAAAACGCTGCTCATAACCAATGCAACAATTTGGACTTCCGGAGAACAAGGGATTCTACCAAAAGCGGACATGCTTGTTGAAAACGGAATCATCGTCGCCGTCGGACCCGATTTAAAAGCACCTCGCGGTGCGATAGTTGTCGATGCAGCGGGCAAACACATCACTGCCGGTATTATCGATTGCCACTCACACATGGCGACTGACGGCGGAGTCAACGAGAGTGCCCAGTCCATCACTGCCGAAGTTCGCATTGGCGACTTCGTTGATTCACATGATATGACAATCTATCGCCAACTCGCCGGTGGCGTCACGATGGCCAATATTTTACATGGCTCCGCAAATCCAATTGGCGGGCAGAACCAAGTGATCAAGTTACGGTGGGGTTCACTCGGGGAACAGATGAAATTTGCCGCCGCCCCGCAAGGCATCAAATTTGCCTTGGGTGAAAACGTCAAGCAAAGCAACTGGGGAGATGAATACACAACACGCTATCCTCAAACTCGCATGGGCGTTGAACAAATCATACAGGATGCATTTGTGCGGGCTAGGCAATATAAAAAAGATCACCTGCAGTGGAACAAGACACATCGGGGATTACCGCCACGAGTTGATTTAGAACTCGAAGCACTACAAGAAATACTCGATGGGGAGCGTTGGATTCATTGCCACAGTTATCGACAAGACGAAATTCTTACGCTCATGCGTACTCTAGAGCATTTCAACATTCAAATCGGTACCTTTCAGCACATCTTAGAAGGATACAAAGTGGCTGAGGAAATGGCACAACATGGTGCTATGGGGTCATCTTTCGCCGACTGGTGGGCTTATAAATTCGAAGTCTACGACGCGATTCCCTATAACGGGGCAATCATGCACAACGCAGGTGTCGTCGTCTCCTTTAATTCAGACGATAGCGAGCTCGGACGCCACCTCAATCATGAAGCAGCAAAAGCCGTGAAGTACGGTGGCGTGGCACCAACGGAAGCACTCAAATTCGTTACTCTAAATCCCGCCAAACAATTGCGTATCTCACAATATGTGGGGTCGCTTGAAGCGGGCAAGCAAGCCGACTTTGTAATCTGGAGCGGTCCACCGCTATCGATATTTAGCCGTTGCGAACAAACATGGATAGATGGCATGAAATATTTTGACCGTGCCACTGATATTGCCCAGCGAACTACCTTACTCGACCGGCGATCCACGCTGATCCAAAAAATACTTGCCTCTGGCGAAGCCATGCTGGGACCCACTGAAACCAACAAAAGTGATATCGATTTATGGCCCCGCGAAGATTTGTTTTGTGCCGGTCATAGCCATGCGGACGGGCGCTGCAACCATGGTGCTCAAATCCAACAAGGACGCTTACAACAGTTGATGCAAATGATCAACGAAGAGCAACGTCAACAGCAAGATAAAAATGACAAGTAACACTTAGAACAAAACGAACAACACTGTCTACACAAACACATTTCCAAACCACAACTGAAATGAACATCATGCTTATTCGAATACTCACGAGTATCGCCCTTATCGCAATCACAGCAAATCTGCTCGCATCACCTGAAGTACCAGGGGCCAAACAAACTCACCCCATCGCTTTAGTTGGTGGTACGATCCATACCGTCAGTGGTAAAACTCTGACCAATGCTACCTTGCTGTTTGACAATGGCAAAATAACGGCTGTCGGTACCGATTTCGACCTACCGCAGAATTGCGAAGTCATCGCCATCAAGGGAAAGCATGTTTTTCCCGGCATGCTGGATGCATATACCAATATGGGATTGGTCGAGATCAATGCTGTGCGGGCTTCTGGGGATGAAAATGAAACGGGCACTTTTAACCCAAATGTACGGGCGGAAGTTGCGGTAAACCCGGACAGCGAGATCATTCCGACAACTCGTAGCAATGGTGTCTTACTTTGCCTTGCTGCTCCTTCAGGAGGCACCGTATCCGGTCGCTCGGCCATACTGCAACTCGATGGCTGGACCTACGAAGATTTGACCATACGCTCTGCTGCGGGCTTGCACATCAAGTGGCCATTAATGGCAGTAGTTAGCGATTGGTGGGTTACTAGTTCGGCCAAAGATCAAATTGCCTCTCGAGAAAAAGCGCTGGCAAAGCTAGAAGAACAATTCGCAACCGCTCGGCTGTACGATAAGGCTCGACAAAGTAATCCTGACACTCTGGTCGACATGAAGTGGGAATCGATGCGAGCGGTACTCGCCGGCGATGTGCCGATCATTGTCAACGCCGATAACGCTAATCAAATTCAATCCGCTGTCGCGTTTGCCGTTCGCCAAAAGGTGAAACTCATTATCAATGGCGGGTATGACGCTATATACTGTGCGGATCTCTTGAAAAAACACGACGTACCTGTAATCCTCGGTGGCGTATATCGTAGCCCGAGACGTAGTGATGATTTCTACGACTTACCTTATGAAATTCCAGCGATGCTAAGTCGCCTCGGTGTCCAATTCTGCATTTCTTCCGATGGCCGTTTTGGTGCGTCCATGTCACGCAATCTGCCTTATCATGCTGGCACAGCGGCGGCGTATGGTTTGGATAAAAACGAAGCACTCAAAGCCGTTACACTTTATCCAGCTCAGATTCTGGGCGTCGCGGACCGTGTCGGATCACTCGATATTGGCAAAGATGCCACGCTCGTGATAACCGATGGAAACATCCTTGAGATTGCTACGCAAGTTGAGCAAGCTTACGTTCAAGGCCGACGCGTCGATATGTCAGATCGCCATAAGCGACTGTGGAATAAATACCAACAACGCTACCGCAAGTAATATAAGTTTGTGGCTGCGAACTCAGTGTTTTTGCAATATCGGGGATGGCAACCGCGGCACACCACACATTTACTATAGATCTTTTAGTGCCGCAATGATTTCTTGAATCGCTTCGCGACCATCACCGAATAACATCGTAGCATTGTCTTGAGCAAACAAGGGATTGGGAATACCCGCATAGCCGGGGCCCAAACTACGTTTGATGATGACCACTTGTTGAGCTTTATCAACATCGAGGATCGGCATACCAGAAATCACGGTCCCCTCTTTCCGAGCTTCGGGATTTACAACATCGTTGGCTCCCAGCACAATGGCCAAATCAACCGTATCGAATGTTGGATTGATTTCTTCGAGTTCTTTAAGTTGTTCGTAGTCTACATCCGCTTCGGCCAGTAATACATTCATATGCCCGGGCATACGACCAGCCACTGGATGAATCGCGTATTCGACGGTCACTCCTCGTTTCTCAAGAATTTCCGCCATATCACTCACGGCGTTCTGGGCTTGTGCGACGGCCATACCATATCCCGGCACAATCACCACTCGCTCGGACATATCAGCCATCATCGCAACATCACCAGCCGTAGTGCGTTTAACCGTTGCATAGACTACGTCCGCGTCGACATCGACACTCGCTTTACCACCGCCAAATAATACACTCAGCAGACTTCGATTCATCGCCACGCACATCAAGCTCGTTAAAATAATACCCGAGGCTCCGACCAACGACCCAGCAATAATTAAGATATTACTGCCGATGACAAATCCTGTTGCCGATGCCGCTAACCCTGAATACGAGTTCAACAATGCAATTACGACCGGCATGTCCGCGCCCCCAATGGGAGCGGTCAATGTGTAGCCCAAGATAAAGCCAAAACTACAGATGGCAACATACAGCAGAACCGCTTGGTCAGGAGAAGCATCTAACAGTGCATAGCCAGCCCAGCCACAACTCAATACTAATGCCAGGTTAATAAGATGGCGTACGAACGTTGGTAGTGGGAAATCCTTTTTAAAGAACTTTAATTCCTGAAGTTTTCCAGCTGCTACCGCACTCCCGATAAAAGTAATCGAGCCAATAAAACCCGATAACCCAGACGCGAATTTTTCATCAGCGGAAAAATTGATGGCAACAACCAATGCTGCACCAGCAACCAATACGGAAGCTAAACCACCGATGCCATTAAAGACTGCAACCAGCTGTGGCATTTCGGTCATCTTGACGCGCGTCGCCAAAATTCCGCCAAATAATATTCCAAGCAGACAACATAATCCAATCACAAATAACGTAAATATCTTCATGGATTCTAATTGTTCATTGGCATACAATATCGAAACAACGATAGCGATCGTCATTCCAAGAATGCCAAACATGTTCCCGCGACGCGCTGTCCGCGGATGCGCCATTAACTTAACCCCGAGAATAAACAGGATCGCCGCTAATAGATAAAATACGTCGTATATTACTTTCGAATCCACTGTGATTCAGCCTTAAAAAAATCGTAAAGTCGTCTGCTATTTCCAACTAACGTGTTGCCCCATCAAGTCGATGGCGCTTTTTTGCGTTTCGTAAACATGCTCAACATGCGATGCGTAACTCCAAAACCGCCAACTACGTTAATCATGGCCAAAGCTATCGCAATGCCCACGAGAACGACAGCCAGCCCATTATTCTGTGCCGCACATTCAGCCGAAACAAGGATCGCGCCCACAATAGTAATTCCACTAATGGCGTTGGAGCCGGACATCAACGGAGTATGTAATTTCTGTGGAACTTTAGTGATGACTTCAACACCTACAAAAATCGAAATGACGAAAATCGTCAAACCGGCCATCAGTATGGCATATTTATCATTATCAGCCTCAGCATCACTTACAGTAGCAGTAGCAGTATCAGTAGCAGTATCAGTAGCAGTATCAGTAGCAGTATCAGCAGCAGTAGCAGCAGCAGCAGCAGTAGCAGCAGTAGCAGCAGCAGTATCAGCAGTATCAGCAGTAGCAGCATCAGCGACTGCCACGGGGGCATCACTTTGTTCCGCTACTGTGTTTTCCGAGGCTGGAGATAGATTATCTTGGGCTAGCAAAAAACCTGCAAACAGAAACAGATACGCTCCGAGCATGATGATTAATTTGGATCGTTTTGCTAAATTCATAACGTTTGTTTTTCTTTTATTCGTTTTGCGAATCTTTGTAAAAATCGTAATCTTGTTTCTCTTCGTCGTCCTTATTTAGACCTTCTGTGAATTTGATCTCCGTATCTAAATCATCCTCACCGGCACTGTCTTTATCAGAATCGATTTCACCCGCGGGGTCTTCTTTGGCTGCTTCTTCAAATGCTAATTCGATGTCCGCATCAAAATCATCGTCGCTGTACTCTTCAGCTTTCGCTTCGTATCCGACGTCGATCTTAAATTCGTCTGCTGACGCTCCATCCCCATCGTCGAGGCTAAATTCGTCTGTTGTTCCTTCATCTCTTTCGTCGAAGCTAAATTTTCTTGATGAATCGTCTGTTGGCGCTTCATCTGCGTCGTCGAGACTTAATTCACTTGATCGATCATCTGCTTCCGCTTCATCCGCGTCGTCGAGACTTAATTCACTTGATCGATCATCTACTTCCGCTTCATCTGCGTCGTCGAGACTTAATTCACTTGATCGATCATCTACTTCCGCTTCACCTGGGTCGTCGAAGCTAAATTTTCTTGATGAATCGTCTGTTGGCGTTTCATCTGCGTCGTCGAGGCTTAATTCACTTGATAGATCATCTACTTCCGCTTTACCGGGGTCGTCGAAGCTAAACTTTCTTGATGAATCGTCTGCTGTCGCTTCATCTGCGTCGTCGAGACTTAATTCACTTGATAGATCATCTACTTTAATCGTTGTAGATTCCATATCGCTTTGCGTGGTTTCTTTAATTTCGACGCCGAGCATCGAGGCGATGCGCACATTGACAACTTGTCCGTTGTGCGAGACTAAGCAGCCTTGGATGATCTCATCTTCCAAATCCAAACTAACTTCACCATCCGCACCAATCAGGTGCAACAAGAACTTAGTTATGTTATTGCCAAACATTTGGCTCGCGTGGTTGGGAATTTCTGACGGGAGATTTGTGGGTCCCAGAATCGTCACATCATGGGCAACCACTGTTTCATCGGCTTGAGTGAGCTCACAATTACCACCTCGTTCTGCGGCGAGGTCCACGATAACACTGCCTGGCTTCATTGCGGCCACAGCATCAGCTGATATCAAAAGCGGTGATTGCTGCCCTGGAATTGCGGCCGTGGTAATAACCACATCACTTTCCGCCGCCAATTCAGCCATCAGTTCTCGTTGCTTGGCAAGAAACTCTTCGGATTGTTGTTTGGCGTATCCACCTTCGTCTTCAGCATCATCTGATTCCAATTGCACTTCGACGAACCGAGCACCAATACTTTCCACTTGTTCGCGGCAGTCGGGCCGCACATCATAGGCGGAGACAACAGCACCTAGTCGCTTCGCAGTCGCTGCAGCTTGTAACCCGGCAACACCCGCTCCGATGATAAAGACTTTAGCGGCCCTCAAAGTACCAGCTGCGGTCATGTTTAGTGGGAACATTTGAGGTAGTTCGTAAGCCGCGTGCAACACAGCACGATATCCAGCGATCATTGCCATTGAGCTCAGTACATCCATACTCTGGGCTCGACTAATACGCGGTATCATTTCAAGCGCAACTTGACTGACGCCATAGTCTGCTATCATATCAATCGATGCGGCGTTACCTAATGGGTCACACATTCCAATAACAATTTGGCCGGCGTGCATCAATTGAACATCATCATCACCGTTGACCGTATTCGCGCCAGCACTACGAACTTGTAAGAGAATATCAGCAGCAGCAGCTTCCGCTCGATCAATTAACTTTGCACCAGCCGCAAAATAATCTTCATCTGCAATAGATGCGCCAAGACCCGCTCCACGTTCAATTAGTATTTCATAACCAGCAGCTTGTAGCTTTTGAACATTTTCGGGCAATAATGCAACTCGTCGTTCATCTGGAAATCGTTCTTTCAGGACCGCTGCTTTCATCGCATCTTCTTTATCTTGTTTTGTCGTTTGTTTGTATTTCCCGCATTCTCCAAGATACCCAACTAACCACCGTTCGTATAGACCTTGCAGTAATACAGTGTTGCTTTATCGCATAGATCTGGCCATTTGACGTAATCGAAAAGTCGGTATATCTTAAGCGTATAGCCGTTGAAAAACATCAAACTAAAAGTATTGAATAGCCCTTGTTAGGTCTAATTTACGGGGTTAGAATCGGCTGTTTCCACTAAATTAATATAATCTACCTATATAGAGGACAGTACGTTGGTCGCTCAAAAGACCTACACGGCGAAACCTAATGAAGTCACCCAAGATTGGTGGCTTATCGATGCTGCAGAAAAGGGAGTAGGACACCTTGCTTCTAAAATTGCAGTTATTCTCATGGGTAAAGATAAACCAACTTATACACCACATGTTGACACTGGCGATTTCATCGTCGTTGTAAACGTCGAAAAAGTTACGTTTAGTGGTAAGAAGTGGGAACAGAAAACATACACTTGGTACACTGGTTACACAGGGCAGAAATCGATTACCGCTGGGAAGCGACAAGAAAAGTCTCCAGAGCTTATTCTTACCGAAGCTGTTCGTCGTATGCTACCCAAGAATAAACTAGCAAGCAAAATGTTGACCAAACTAAAGGTTTTCGTTGGTCCCGATCATACACATCAGGCACAAGACCCTCAGCCTCGTGAGTTGGTCTAATTTTTCACACCTCTAAACGAAGTAAATAAATAAGATGCCAGCAGTCGTAAGAAAATGTAAATCCAATCAAGACAGTCTTGGAACTGGACGCCGTAAATCATCTGTCGCTCGTGTCCGTGTTCGTCCTGGTACAGGTCAGATCACCATCAACAAACGCCCTTTTGAAGAATATTTTAAATTCGCTCAAAATCGTCGGGCTGTAATAGAAGTACTGGAACTAACCGGTAACTCTGATGATGTCGACGTGATCGTACGATGCAATGGTGGTGGTACAACCGGACAAGCTGGTGCAGTTCGCATGGGTTTGGCTCGAGCTATGGTCAGCCACAACGAAGAAAACTTTCTCGCTCTTCGTAGCGGTGGCTTCTTAACTCGTGACTCAAGAATGAGCGAACGAAAAAAACCAGGTTTGCATGGTGCTCGTCGAGGATCTCAGTTCTCGAAACGTTAATCGTCTCTGCTTAACCGACGTATTGCATCACCAGCATAGCCCGATCGTTTTCGGTCCAAGTTTTCGAACGCTGTTGTTGATGATCGCACTGTATGGATTCAATGCTGGCAATCAATTTTGCGGCTGTCATCTTGGACTTTGATGCCGACGTTATCGCTTGTAGTACGTCGACCCAGTTATCATCACGGTGGAAGCCACATTCTGTCGAGGCAACCAAGAAATCTCCAGGCTGCATAATGTGACAGCGGTTTTCATACTCGCCATAGTCCATAATACCGATTTCTGGGGAGATATTCTCTAAGACTTCGATGCCCTGGGGCGTAACAACTAGTAACATCATCTCGCCGGCACAACTATAGGTAACTCGCCCCGTATCCGCATCGAGAGCGATCTGCAAGGCATCTGCAAATTGCTCACCCGCCGCACCTTCCCAAATACTGGAATTCGTGCGTTCGAGTATTGCTGCGGGATCGCTTGTCGCCGCTACCATACGTTGCAAAGTATTGCCAACTACGCCAATCGACAACAACGCCTCAAGCGAGCATCCTTGGGAATGCGCCAGAGATACGTTGATCTCATGTTCGGTTTCCTGACAGTCGTAATAATTACGACTGATCGTTGTATCATCAAGATGCCAACTCTGCACTTGCCACATATCGTGGGAGCGCTGGATAGGCAAACGACGACTCTGCTGCCAATCTTGAGCCATTTTGATCAGCTGATCATCAACTCGGTGATTACCACCATTAAAGATGGCGGTAAAATAGTTAGCCGACATAGCTGCAATCAGCTCGATTAACAGCAATTCACTGTCGTCTAACACCCGCGGGCTATCAAATGAGAACCACAACGTTCCAATCGGGGTATCTTGGGCGACCAGTGGGACACACACCGCGGATGCTGCGTCCATTGGTGCATTGCATTGTCTTACGCGGTCTGCCGTTGTTAGGGTAACTACATGCCCAGTAAGTGCTTCAAGATCTGCAGTCGCTTGCTGTAACATCCGCACACCAATATTTGCCAGCTCAGTTTGTGTACCGCAGGAAGGACCAAGCGTCAAATATCGAGTGTCCGCATCCAAGAGATAGGTAGCAGCAAAATTCGCTTCTAAAATACTTAGCCCGCATGCCAGTGCCTGCATCGTAAGGTCATTGGTTTGCCGAGCCAGTTCATTTTCTGTCAGTCGCGGCGGCTGGTAACGCGATGTTTTCAAAGCGTCCAAGTCAGGTTTAGCTGGGATGAATTTTAGTGTGGGAGGGTGGGGATGCAACATGATGAAGGGATTAGGCAGAAGAGGTGCTTGCAAGATTCCTCAGTCCATCGGGTATCTTACGGTGATCAAAGTGTATTCAGCATTTCACGATTTCCATTGCCGGTAAGATAACTCATCGACGCCGCAAACCATTCTACGTGACTGCAATCCCCCAAAAGGGGGCATGCATCACAAGTCGCCGTCAGTACGTTTGGCGAAACCCAACTAACCGGAATAACCCACGCCCGACTTGAGTAAATACAATCCCTTGCACTTGATGCTTAACCTATTATGAAATAATCTAGAATCAATCCTCTAGGAGCGGGTGTGGCGGAACTGGCAGACGCGCATGGTTGAGGGCCATGTGGGAGTTAATCCCGTGGAGGTTCGAATCCTCTCACCCGCACTTTATGATCTCGACCCTGCCGTCTTCCTTGGTCACAAATATTTAGATATAGCGTGCCCACTCGATGCGATGTTATCAACTTGACTGCTAGTCTCCGCATCAACTTCTAATAGCGGAGCATGGTGCGGTTTGCGGCGAGCATCAATTACCAGCGAACCGGTACAACCCCAATGTTTATTGTTGATCGACGCACCGAGACCATGCACATCCACTGCTGGGTTGCTACGAGTAAATGTTACCCATAAAAACTCATTAAGATTGCTCGCGAGTGGTTGGCTTTCATCTACGATCACGATCAACGAAAAACTATTCGCATTGTGATCGTTATCCAATGCCAGACAGAAATCGTTTACTTGTTGAACGTAGCCTGCACCCGCCGGCGGGCCCTGAATAGCCAATACACCTGGCATGACAACACGGGATTCCGTGTACCCTGCTGGCAACGACCATGATGTCGGTAAGGTACTGATCAGATCGCGTTTAATTTTACCGGCAGCGGCAATTACTAATTTGGAACCTTGATTCAACCCTGTGCCAGAATAATCCAGCGTATCAATCGTCGTCTTGGTTGAAAAATGCAAGTCTCGCCGCCAATCAACTCGCTGCAGCACCTCTAACAAAAACGATTCTATCTGGCCAATATCCAAATCAGGAACATCTGATTCATTCAATATGAACAGATACTTTGCCAGAGACAATTGGCCCTGTCCCAAAATCGCATGCGCTTGCGTGAGTAATTCCTGCGGATGGTCCACTTCGCTATACGGCGTATAACGTTCACTGCCAATAGCCAACAATAATGGATGGACGCCGGCGGCATCCACAGCATGAACGGCTTTCACTCCAGGCAGAACCGAGGGAATCACAGGCCCAGTGATTTCATGTATGAGCTCGCCGAATCGCGTATCCTCTTGAGGCGGGCGACCAACAACCGTGAATGGCCATATTGCACCTTCACGATGAAATACGTTAGTTACCCGCAATACTGGGAAATCGTGCGCCAAACTGTAATACCCTAAGTGATCACCAAAGGGACCCTCTGGCTTTAACTCGTCTGGAATAATCTCGCCTTGGATACAAAAGTCTGCATCTGCATATATTGGTAACTCACCCGTCTGACAGATCATCTTGATCCGTTCACCATTTAGCACACCAGCAAATGTTAATTCACTCATACCCTCTGGTAGAGGCATTACCGCAGCCACTGTCATCGCCGGACTACCACCTACAAAGATATTTACTTTCAGTGGTTTACCTAATTCATTTGCGGCTTGCTGATGGACTCCAATTCCTCGATGAATCTGGTAATGCAATCCAACTTGGTTTTCAAGATAATCGCCGCCCGCCAGTTGCACTCGATACATCCCTAAATTCGAATGCAACAATCCATCTTGTTCTGGATGCTGCGAAAAGACTTGAGGCAGTGTTATAAACGGGCCACCATCACGAGGCCAGCTCTGAATTTGCGGTAAGTCACTCAATTCGCATCGATGCTTTAATACCGCACCGCGGGAACATCGTTTAGGAATCATCTTCAGTGCCTGTCGGGCCAACCCGAAATGCCGCCAAGGCCGACGTAAAATTTGGCTGGGGTCTACCTTGGCTTGCACCAGTCGGCGGACCTGATCAAGTGAATTACGGAAAATGAATTGGCTACGTTCTAGAGTTCCAAATAGATTGGAGACTACTGGAAACTGACAATCCTTTACGTTAGTAAACAGGATTGCCGGTCCATCGTTGGCAAACACGCGCCGCTGAATTTCAGCTATCTCTAGATAGGGGTCGGCTTCCTGCTCATACCGTAATAAGAAGTCCTGCGACTCCAATTCACGTATACATTTTTCAAGGCTATTCACTGCCATCGGATCTCTTATCACACATTGCTAGTCATCAATCGCCACTGCATTTATAGTATCCTACCAGCGCCAAAAAATAACGGCGACATATGACGCGGTGCCCGAACCTCTGATTCTACCTATAGGGTACTCGCATGCGAAATGCTTCGCGTTAAAATAAAGCCTGCACACACTTCTTTTCAATAAATAATCACAAACACATTACGCTATCAATACGAGGATTTTGACACTATGGCAACTGCAATCACGCAAGAACCGCTACATTTAATCGACGTTGACGCCATTGTTGTTGCCCTTGGCGGCGGCGAACTATCCGGACCTGCTCTGGAATTAAACACACAAACTGACGGTGCTCTGCAACGCATGATTGACGCCAACGAGGCGAGCTTAAAAGTTGGAGTTACGACATCTTGGCTAGCGCCCAGCGGAATCAAAGCTCCCGTAGTCATGCTCGTCGGACTCGGTAGTTGCAACTCACCTGAAAACATCTCGTATTTCAAAGCCGCCGGTGCTGCTGCCAAGGCGTTAGCAGCGAAACAACGTGACACAGTTGCCTATTATTTCCCCGAATGTGATGCCACCGCGCTTGAAACAGCGGTCAGCGGAAGCCTGGTCGGTTGTCATGGTCAAGATATTTGCCGTAGCAAACATGATCTGTACACACCGAATAATATTCTCTGGGCAACTAACGACGAATTGACCGTTGCAAGTGGTACGATTATCGCAGAGGGCATTAACTTGACTCGTGACCTCGTCAACGGTCCTCCTAATATGGTGTACCCAGAAACTTTCGCCGAACAAATTCAAAGTCTCGGCGAAACCACCTCGCTAGAAATTGAGGTCTGGGATGCCGCTAAATTAGCGGAGGAAAAGTGTGGGGCGCTGCTGGCCGTTGCTCAAGGTTCTGCTAGAGAAGCTCGCCTCGTAATCATGCGTTATCGTGGATCTGATGTTGTCGATCCCCAACTTGCATTGGTAGGTAAAGGAGTTACCTATGACAGCGGTGGCTTGTCTCTGAAACCATCAGATGGCCAAAAAACAATGAAGTGCGATATGGCAGGCGCAGCGACTGTCGTGGGCACGATGCAAGCCATCTCTCAATTAAAACTACCATGCCACGTCATTGGACTCGTCGGACTCGTTGAAAATATGGTGAGTTCAAATGCCTATCGACTCGGCGACGTCATTATAGCTCGCAACGGTAAGACAATCGAAGTGCTCAATACTGATGCAGAAGGTCGACTTGTGTTAGCTGATGTATTGGATGTCGCAGTCGAACAGAAACCAACGCATCTGATTGACCTGGCTACACTAACTGGGGCTTGCTGTGTGGCACTAGGATTAAACGTCACGGGCTTCATGACGAATGATCAAAATTGGTGTGATGATTTGACTCGTGCGGCAGCAGTTTCAGGTGAGCAAGTCTGGCAACTTCCCATGTTCAAAGAGTTCGGAACCGAACTACAAAGTAAAGTTGCTGACCTGCGCAACATCGGTACCGGACGCTGGGGCGGTGCAATTACCGCCGGAAAATTTCTCGAAGAATTCGTCTCGGAAGTGTCTTGGACACATATGGATATTGCTGGCCCCGCCTTCGCGGACTCGCCTAAAAAATGGGTCGATGGTGGAGCGAGCGGTGTCATGGTTCGGACGCTGATAGAAGTTATTCGCCAGTTGGAAAAATAACGTATTATTGAACGTGTGAACTACCTATAATGTCATGCGTAGTACAATTAATACAATTGAATATCGTTTGAGATCAAAAATTAAGAAAGTAATCCACTTATGGCTATCCTCAATTCAACGTCACTTTGCCGACGCCAAACTGGGCTATTGTTACTAGCTTCAATTTTCTTTTATGGTTGCTCTGGCGACGAGGAAACAGCACAATCACCTGAATCCAAATTCCAAGTGGTTGAAAGCAATGATCATAATCATGATCATGAACATGACGTCGAACCATTAACCGTGCCGACGAATCCCAACACTCCTGCCATAAACCAACCAACGACCGCACAAGCGCCAAA
>Ga0302123_10001228_pt1 | contig 18363 bp, 23 predicted proteins | sample CB21_321_MG_FD_203109 | JGI IMG/M metagenome (GOLD analysis project Ga0302123, IMG submission 203109) | Marine microbial communities from Western Arctic Ocean, Canada - CB21_32.1 | ecosystem: Environmental > Aquatic > Marine > Oceanic | place: Canada: Western Arctic Ocean | collected 2017-09-28 | reverse complement strand
GAGCCGCCGCATGCGCCGACATAACCCGCTCCCGCCACTGCGATCATTCTCCATCGATCCGCGACACCCTTCCACAAGCCTCACTCGACAAACCATCCCGCAAAAACTCAAATCCCGGACGCCACTGCGCTCGGCGAGGGGCTTCCGTTCGCCGATCTGCACGGTTCGCTCGACTGGCTCGTCGTTGAGATCCACAACGGTGCCGTATTCAGGAACAGTTACTTCCCAACCGAGACGTTTTTCTATCGTTCGCGCCAGAGCCAGCGACGCGCCTTCTTCTCCGTGTGTGAGGAACAGTCGACGTGGCGGTGACTGCAAATGACTCAGCCATTCAACCAGACCCTTGCGATCGGCGTGCGCCGACAGTCCGTCGATGCTGCGGATGCGGGGATAGACACGGCGCGTTCGGCCGTGATCCGGACTTCGCGATGGCCGCCCAGAATTCGGCGACCCAGAGTTCCTTCGGCCTGGTGTCCGACGAACAGGATGGTCGACTCATCGCGTCCGATGTTCAGCCGCAGATGATGCTTGATGCGTCCGGCATTACACATCCCGGCCGGAGCCAGAATGATGCACGGCGTGATGATTCGATTGATTTCCATCGACTCTTCGGTCGACCGCGTAATGCGCAGGCGGGGAAATTGCAGTGGCGGTTCGTCGGAGCGAATCAATTCCACGGTTTCGTCGTCGAGCCAGCTCCCGTGCTTGCGGAAGATGTCCGTCACGTCTGACGCCATCGGACTGTCGAGGAAGATCGGGTTGTCCGGAATCCGATCGGCATGCACGAGGCGACTGATGTAATACATCAGCTCCTGAGCCCGCTCGACGGCAAACACGGAAATGACGACATTGCCACCGCGGCCGACCGTATCTCGAATGACGTCTTCCAATTGCGATTCGACGTTCCCGTTGGTGACGTGATCCCGCTCGCCGTACGTCGATTCCATCACGACGTAGTCGGCGTGCTCGAAGTACGACGGATCCCGAATCAATGTTTGTCCGGTTGCCCAATGTCTCCCGAAAAAACAATCGTACGACGCTGCCCGTCTTCCGTGACAGCGATCTCGATCATTGCCGAGCCGAGAATGTGTCCGGCGTCGTGCCACGTTGCCGTGATACCGTCGGCAATACGGGTTGGTTCCAGGTAGTCGACGCCGTGGAACAACGGCATTGTCTTGACGACATCGTCAACCACGTACAGCGGCGTTTCCGGATGACGACTGCGTCGCCCTTCTTTTCGGTGTCGGCGTTTTTTGTACGCAGCGTCTTCAGTCTGAATCTTCGCCGAGTCGCGCAGCATCACGTCGGCCAGAGCGACAGTGGGGTGCGTCGCATAGATCGGTGAATCGAAGCCGTCCTTGACGAATTTCGGAATCAGCCCGATGTGATCAATGTGAGCGTGTGTGACAAGCAACGCGTTGAACGAATTCGGATCAATCGCGCATTGCTTCCAGTTCCGTTCAAGAAACTTCCGTTCCTGAACCAGGCCGCAGTCGATCAGCACGCGGTTGCCGTTGGCTTCGAGACAATATCGCGATCCAGTGACCTGCCGGTTGGCTCCGAGAAATGTGAGATGCATTGCTTCCCACCTTGCTGATTGAAAGTCAGGTTGCCTGAGGCACGTACAAAGAAGGGCATGTGCCGTCGCTTAGGGCGCTCGCCGCAAGTGCGTCAACCGGATTCGCTCAAGTCCTGTCGATGGTAAACCTCAATCGCATCTCGCCTCCGGGTTGTAGTAGGGCAGGTCACCACAGCCGAGATGGTCGCTGGTGATCAGCAGGACATTTGGTGGCTGGCACGAGGGAGAGAGTCCCGATGTACTCGACCGTACCCCGGCACATGCCTTCCAACGGGGAGCCGCATGCGTATGCGCAGAAATGGGTCACTCGTAACAGCCGCCGCGATAATCCATCCGAAGATTCCCAGGGCGGCGAGTCATTCCTTGAGCACGTAGTCTCCGAAGTTGCGATTCCCACATCAGTGGTCGACCGAAATGACACCATCATCGGCCGCCCACTTAACGAAATCGAACGACGAGATGATGCCCTTCGGATAGTGACCCTCATCTAGAACCAGGACACGGTGGCAGTGATCTCGCCTCATCTTCCTTGCAACGGTCTTCAACGAGGCGTTGGGCCCGACGTATGTCACCGGTCGTGACATGGCCTCTGACACTGCGTGCTCATCGAGCTCATTGGGTGGATTGTCTTCGAGCAGAAGGTAGTCCCAGCGCTGTTCGGTTTCATTGAAGTAATTGGTATATCGATGGCGTCTGCTTGGACCCGAATCACACTGACTATCCAGGAAGTTGACGATGTCTGTCGTGGTCAGTATGCCGATGCACCTCCGATGCACATCAACAACCGGGATGCCGCCAATGTGATGAGCGAGCATGTTCTGACCGGCTTCGTGCAAAGACGTCGCTGGCATCACTGCAACAACGTCGGTCTGCATGATTTCAGCTGCGGTGAGTGTCTGTGTTGTCGTGGTCATTCTGCTGCGTCCTCCGGAGTCATTTTCGCGGGGAGCAATTCAACGGCACTCAAGGCATTACAAATTCATGCTGGCCCGGTCTGACAGTCAGGGCCGGGCAGGACGCTTTGCGTACCACTTTTTCCGCAACACTCCCCAGCAGCATGTGAGCGATCATCCCCTGGCCGTGACTGCCAATAACAATCAGATCGACGTCGTTCTTCTTCGCGTATTAGATAATCTCGTAGAACGGTGTAGCCGGCTGCATGACAGTCTCGATGGATACGCGTACGTCGTCGCGTCGACCAAGGAGCTTTTCGAGCTTCTGCTTTTGCTCCTTTTCGTAGTCATCGCGGAATTGCTGGGCCGTTGACGGGGCGTTGAGGAAAATGTCGTCCAGGACGTGAAGCACGTGAACTTCGGCCTCAAAGGCGCGGGCCAGTGCGACTGCGTAATCATACGAGTGACCGGAAGACTCACTGAAATCAACTGGTGCAAGGATACGGCGGACTCGGATTGACATTGTCGATTCTCCTTTGAGTGTGGGGGCGAGTTCTAATGAAGCAACGCGCGTGCCACTTGGCGATGGCTACTAACCACGCAGCATCTTCTGAAGCGAAAGCGTGCCGCGACGGTACGCGGCTTGCGGAAGTCGATTACCGACACAACCGCCTACACAGACAGGAGAACGAGCCATGCGTGCCATTCAGGAAGACACGGCTGCCAATGTGATGCAGACCGCCGTTAGAACGATTTCCTCGGAAGCCATGCTGGATGACGCATCGAGGAAGATCAGCGAACAGGATGTGACGGCTCTACCCGTTCTGAACGATCACGGTCGCTGCATCGGGATTCTTTCCACCACCGACCTTGAACAGTTTGAGGACCGAGACAATCCGTACTCGCCACACCACCACTTGCGACAGAATGATTCGGCAACGACGCGAGTGTCCGAGTTGATGGCGCGGCGAGTCGTCTCTTTGCGAACCAGCACACCACTGAGCGAAGTCGCACAGACACTCGGTCGGCTGGGACTGCATCATGTCCCTGTTCTCGGTGATTGCGATCGGCTCGAAGGTTATATCTCTGCAGCAGACCTTTCGCAGTAGTTTGCTGCCGGCGTTGGCCGTACATCTTTTTCGCGGCAGCGAAAACCGCATCATGCAGTCGGCCTTCAACGAGGACATCGGCAACTGCGACTGACGACCAGTCCGATACAACCGCCCGATTTCAGATGAATCTGACGCGACCGCAACAGTGTTGCTGGCCGCGCTTTGTCAGGGCTGCTGGCTGAGGTCGAATCGATCAATGATCGAAGGTCTCAATAACGCGAAACGCTCGGTCGACGTCCTTGTTCTGGACATACAGACCAATCGGTAGAATGCCGGTAAGGCCCGCCTGACTCTCGCCTTCGATCCAGCAATGGATGCCATCCGCCTCAAGAATCGCTCGAATCAACTCCGCGGTCTCGGCGGATGTGACCGTATAGACCTCGACGGGTTCACTCGGATCGAGGACTGCCTTCTGTAGATCATTCGTGTTCATAGCGCACATCCTCGTGAAGTGGGATCCTGTGCTGCAGTGGTGACGCCAGACGTGATGGCATGGCGTGGCTCCTGAAATGTGATTGTCTTCGCACTATGTCGATCCAGGTCCGCAGCCCCTGAATTCGCCAGACTCTGGACGCGTCTCCTCACTGAATGCGTGAATCTGCTGACCAGACATAGCGATTTTCGTACCGAACGCAGTGGTTGACTCACTCAGTAGAATTGGGCGTGAGACCGTGCGGGGTGTGTGCAGATTCGCTCTGCGCGCGTGCGGCGACGGGCACACACCCGGCAGCAGGTCGTACCAGATCGCGCAGCCGTCTCCTTGATTCGACGAAACCACGCGAATTTCTGCCTCACCTTGAGTCGTTCGGCATTCGACATGCAATGTTGTCTGTCGGGACGTTCATGAACTCAGGGGCCGCGCCTTGCCAGATCGACTGTCGGCGGGCTCAAGACTCAAGACAACGAGGTGATACCATGACGCATGCAACTTCGCTCATTCAGTTGCACTTTGAACCTGAGACCGTCGTTGTCAATGTGCTGCGCGACCTGCGGGAATTCGAGTTTGCGCAGATTGAAGAACAGGCCCGACGAATCATCGAACTTCTGGATGTGCGGACTTTCCGTAATCTCGTCATCGATTTTTCACGGACGGACGTCTTCGGCTCGACCGCACTCTCGTGCTTCAGTCAGCTCTCAAACGAGGTCAGTCAGCGAAACGGACAAATGGTGTTCTGCGGACTGTCGCCGCACGAACGCGAGATGCTGCAAATCACGCGGCTGGACACGCTCTGGCCGATGGTCGGCACGAAGAAAGAAGCGCTGAGGGCCATCCGGAACGGATCGGAACTGGCCACGGCAACGTAGCCGACCAATGGACGGTCGAGGACTGGATTCGCGAGACTCAGAAAGCGTGACGCTCAGGTTTCCGGCGTAACTGCTTTGAGTCAATGCTGCGGATCATTCCCAACATCGTCGGTGATCTTGTCGGAAGTAAGCCGGTCATGTGTGGAGTGTCACAAGCTGCTGCGCGATCACACGGGCTTGTGATCATGCGATTGCTGATGCATTGACCGCAAGGACGACTGGTTACTTGTCGGTCCGCAGGCGTGGTATTTCCCATCACCTGTTAAAGCGCCACCTGTATGAGGGCCATCAGCCCGAATCCAGTCATGAATGACCATGCGATCTGGTCCGGGCTGCGCGTTTCCAGTGCGTCTGGAATCAGCTCGACGACGACCAGATACATCATCGCGCCTGCCGCGAATCCGAGCAGCGGGAGCATCAGCGGTTCGAAGAACCACACCAGCAGACTCGCTGGAACCGAGGCAATTGGCTGTGGAAGACTTGTCAGGAACGCCAGCCAGAAGCATTTCCACAATGATGCTCCTCCCGCGCGGGCCGGTAAGGCGACAGCCAGTCCTTCGGGCATATTGTGAATCCCGATGGCCACGGCGATATACAAGCCGAATCCCGAGAGCGAGGGGTCGTGTCCTTCGGCTCCGAATCCGACGCCAACGGGGACACCCTCCGGAATCGAATGAAACGCCATCGCGATGAACACGAGCGTTTCCACACGCCCGCCAATCGACTTGAGCCAGCGTGATTCCAGTCGCTCCGGCGTCAGGCTGCGTCGGACCAGCCAGAGAAATGCGCAACCCAGACCCATGCCTCCAAGCGTCTGCAGTACGGGCCACAGTTGCGTCGTCTGAGCATTCCCTAAGGTGAATCCCGGCAGGAGCAGGTTGTAGACCGAGGCGGCAAACATCAATCCGCCGGCAAATCCATAACCGATTCCGATGCGTCGCTTGATGTCCCAGCGACGGACGGCCAACGGCAGGACACCCAGACCGCAGGCAATGCTGGCCAGCAGACCGGCAATCATCGCGTCCCAGACGAATTGATATTCGGCAGGCATCGGAGGCCTCAAGTGATCAAACCGCCTGGGAAGGGAGCGGATTGAAACGGCTAAGCGTATTCGGACGGACTGATGTCAAACCGTTCCAGCAGGCGATACAGCTTGCGGCGATGAATACCGAGAGCTCGCGCGGTTTGGGCTTTATTACCGTCGTGAGAGTGCAGCACCTGCAGGACGTGCGCGCGTTCCAGGTCCTCCAGCTTCTCTGTTCCGGAGAGAACTGACGCGACAGTTGCCGGTTCGTTGGAATCGCTGGAGCCTGTGACTTCTCGGGGGAGGTCTTCCAATTGCACACATCCGTCTTCGGCCAGGATCGTCGCGCGTTCGATGACGTTGATCAGTTGCCGCACATTGCCTGGCCAGTCGTATCGCTGCATGGCCTCGCGCGTGTCGGGACTGATGGTCCAGTTCTGACCGAGAAAGTGATTGATAAGAAGCTCGATATCGCCACGGCGCTCGCGCAGTGGTGTCAGTTCGATCGTCAGCACGTTGATCCGGTAGTACAGGTCTTCGCGGAACTTTCCGTCGGCAGCCAGATCGGCGAGGTTGCGATTGGTCGCGGCGATCAGCCGCACATTGACGCGACGTTCCTTGTGCGAACCAACTCGCCGCAGCGAACCGTCCTCCAGAACTCGCAGCAGTTTCGGTTGCAGGCCGAGTGGCATTTCGCCGACTTCATCAATGAAAATCGTGCCGCCGTCCGCGACTTCGAACAGGCCAGGTTTCGTTGCGGTGGCTCCCGTAAACGATCCCTTCTCGTGGCCGAACAGTTCGCTCTCCACAAGCTGTTCCGGCAAAGCCGCACAGTTGATGGTGACGAATGGTCTGTCCGCTCGCAGGCTGCTGGCCTGCAGACCTCGCGCGACAAGTTCTTTACCGGTTCCGCTTTCGCCCTGAATCAGTATTGCTTTGTCGGTCGGCCCGGCTCTTTCGATCAGGCGGTGAACCTGCTGCATTTGTGGTGAGTCGCCGATCATCCGGACTTTCGGGCGGCTGCGTTCAATAACGGCTTTGAGTTGGCGATTCTCTTTCTGCAGTTGCGAGCGCTCAAACGCCAGACGGCAGCGTTTCTCCAGTTCGGGAAGCGGGAACGGCTTTGAGAGATAGTCACACGCACCGAGCTTCATTGCCTGGACCGCTGTGTCGACCGTTGCCTGACCGGTCAGCATCAGGACTTCGGTTTCGACATTGTCTTCACGCAGCCGGTCCAGCAGTTCGAGCCCATTCATGCCGGGCATGTTCAGGTCGACAACAGCAACATCAAAATGCTTCTGCTGACAGAGGTGAAGAGCATCATGCGCGTTCGGGGCTTCAGTGATCGTGTGCCCCTTACGGGACATCCACAGCGCACACGTTTCACGAAACTCGTCGTCGTCCTCGACCAGCAGTAGATTCATGTGCCTGTCGGCTGATTCTGTCATCCTCGATTCCCGGTCTGAGTTCGTAGTCTGCTGCGACCATGTTACGAAAACGCTTCCACTGCTGAGATGATCGATCGAGCAATTTCCACGAGCTTTACATTCCTGTCGTTCGACAGCTTCTGCAGTCGTCGCTCCGCAGCTTACCTCGATTTCATCTGCTGACGCCTGGCTGACGTTTTGAGGTTGCACCTTTCTGGACTGCGGTGATGCATCACTGCTTTCCTATCGTGGCGAAGCCACTTTTGCGGCGCAGCCGCTTTCGTCTCATTTCGACGGCGTGCCTGTCATGTCCCCCAGAATGGACCGGGAAGAAAACAATCAAGAGTAAGCCGCTTCGCCGTGAATGGAAAAAAGGGGAAAGCGACGATGCATCGTCTCCAAATCTGTGCAACATCAAAGGGCTGACGCCAGGGGCTATATGCTTCCTCCGCGCCGCGGCTGAAATCGGGGAAACCGAGACTCCCGGATTCTTAGTCCGCGTATCGGACGGCACCGCAAAACGTGTGCCGCCCGAGTCTGGGACATCTCAACGATAAAACGACCGGACGCCCTCTGGAGCGACCGATCGTTCACAATGCCAGTTGCTCACAAGGCGATGTCCTCACTGCCGGATATGCGCAAACGGGACCGCGTTGTATGTCGACGGTCCGGCATGTGCGGAATGGACCACATTAGCGCGCCATTCCGCACACGACACGATCGATCAGCACGACAGTTGAGCTTTGCGTGCTGGCATAACGATTGCACGACACGTTGCGGGTCTGTGATTCGCCCCAACTGGAAGTAGCGAGTCTTCGCTGGAGCAAACTCATGGCAGACCTCACAACACACTGGCTGGGGCTTGAGTTGTCACATCCACTTATTCCAGGGGCGTCTCCTCTGGGTGATGATCTCGATCGTGTGCGTCGGTTGCAGGATGCGGGAGCTCCGCTGATCACATTGCGATCATTAATAGCGACACCGTTCGGCATCGAGGACGAGTGCTGCTGGCTGGATCAGGGATCCGCCGACTTTTCCGTCCGGTCAGTACTTGCGGGCCTGCAGCGAACTCCTGCGACGGCTTTGGATGCCGACGCTTATTACCGGCACATTCAGTCCATTCGAACGACTGCTGGCACAGATCTGCCGGTGATTGCCTCACTATATGCGCGTCGCTCAAAAGACTGGCTGGCGCTGGCGGAGCAGATTGCACAGGCAGGAGCGTCTGGCCTGGAACTCAACGTCTACGACTTGTGATCGAACACAAGTGCGACGGCCCGGCAGTTCAACGAGCGATCGAGTCCATTGTGAAAGAGATCAAGGCCCACGTCTCGATTCCGATTGCTGTCAAGCTGCTGCCGGTCTATCCAGACTTCGAGCCGTTCGCGATCCGCCTTTCGACAGCAGGCGCTGACGGCCTGATCCTGTTCAACGGTTTCCAGCGAGGAGATTTCTCTCTGGAGCAGATTCACGACCCGGTATTGCGCGCAGCGTCCAGTCCCTTTGATCGACACTCACGTTTTCGCTGGCTGTCGAAGCTCAGCGGCCGGGTGCGGTCAAATCTCGCCATGAGTGGCGGGGCTCGATCTGCCGTCCACGCGGCCCGGGCGATCCTGTGTGGGGCGAACGTCGTCCAGCTTGTCAGCACGCTCATGCTCAACGGGCCAGAACAACTGACAACGATGCTGGCAGACCTCCGACAGTGGTTTGATTCCGAGCGATACGAGTCGCTCAACGCAATCCGCGGCGCTGTCTCGCAAAACCGTTTCGGCGACTTCGACCAGTTCGATGCAGCCTATACCCGAGAGATTCTCAGACCAGCGGGATAACACTTTGAATTGCACTGCGAACTGACCAACGAAACAACCGATACCGTGTGCTTCAAACCGTTCGACGTTCGCTCAAACGACGCTCCATCACGACTCCCCAGCTACGGCCGGTGAGTTCTTTAATGCGACGACTGTCCGCAGTACGGCGGCCGGTTGCGTGGCGTGATGAGCATCAATCGGCTTGGCTGGTCGCGCGTGATGAACAGCCGGCACCGAGCGAATTATCGTGCTGTGAAAGGATTCAGACGTGCGAACGGGCACGCATCAGGACCATCGTCATGTCGTCCGTCTGGCGGTGTGAAGCTCCGAATGAGCGTGCGTCCTGATAGATCGCGTCAATCGCTGTGGTTCCCATGCACTGGCAGTCTCGAGACACCGCCGTTTGCAGAATCTTCTCCTGCGCCGCTGCAAACGCAGCATGAATCAGATCGCTTGTGTGCTCGGTGTCTTCATCACTCAGCAGCAGTTCGTGACTCAGACACTCGGCTGCCGTGCGACTGGCAATATCGCCACACACGCCGCCTCCAATCCCATCGGCCACGATGAACACGCCACCGACGGGATTGGCGACCCACTGATCCTGATTGACCTCTCGTAATCGCCCCTGTGCCGTCCAGCCGCCGCTCGTCAGACGCAGTTCCACGGAGTCCGTTTCGAAAGACAGCCGGCCAATCAGTGCTTGCAGCATTGGGTTGCTCCCTGCGTGGTGAACTGTCAATTGCGCTGTCACGCAAATGTGATGCCGATCACCGCTTTGGGTCGCAGGAATCCGTGGCAACCGCGCTGTTTCTGTCTCGACATTGTTTCCGCCGACCGACGGCGCCAGATGTCGAATGCCGATTCAGCCTGTGAATGCACGTCGAATTATCGCTTCGCCGCCACTCGACGTTTGCACGCAGGCAGAAACTGACAACGATGAAATTTCACCGTCCTCGTCTGATAGACGCTCGCCGCACGACTGATGAAGTCATGCCGCACAGTGCATGTGTGCGAACTCGGCCCATCGCGTCGCGGACGGCGGCCAACCCAAAGCGCACACAACGTCGAAACGGGAGTCCCATCACCCGGCTTTCAAACGACTTCCGTCCTGATGACCAGAGAGCGTTCGACAGAATCGGCACAAACGGAATGACGATTGCAGCACAGCGTGACACCCTCCATCGCGTGTATGGAGTGCCTGCCATGCACATCAACTGGCTGACATTGACTGTTCCAGGGAAAGGAATCGAACCATGACAACCACGAGTGAATTAACGGTGGCAACTCAAGGCGCTGCGACAAGTCAGCTCGCGTGGCTGCTGGTCGGAGACGTCGCCGACATTCTCGACGACGGGATCGACGCGGAAAACCTGCGGTGGCTTCTGCCAGTTCTTGAGTCCCTGCTGAACCTCATGAATACCGAAGAGCAACAGGATGGTGCTGCCGGATATCTGGATGATGTCCTCGAGCTGTCTCCCAACTCGTTCGAAGAGGTCGAGGGACTCCACGCGGTCCGCAACGAGTTGCGTGCAGATCTGCACCGGATCATCGGTGGGATCCGTCAGACAATTCGTCCGGAGTCGTCGCAGCCGCTGCAATCATTCGTGGCACGCTCTCTGAGTGCGCAGTTGATGAGTTGGGTCGACCGGATGACGACTCATCACCGTGCCGAGCGAGAGCTGTCACAGTCAGTGTGGTACCTGGATCTGGGAGTCGGCGACTGAGCCGAGCGCTGACTGTATCCTGCGTTGATCAACATCCTGAAACCAGTGTGGAGTCCAACATGGCGTTTGTGTCGCGACGCGTTCTCGTTGTATCAGTGCTGATTGCTGCCGTGTGTGTAGTGGGAGTCTATTCATCGTCCGAAGCGGGTCCCAAAACAGCCGCAGATCCGGCGGCAGTCGCGCGGACACGTAAGACTGTTCGCATGCTCGACGATCTCTACAAGACGGCCGTCGTGCTGATTACGAAGCACTACATTGAGGACGAGGATTCGCTGGCGGCCGGTTCGGCGGCCAAGGCACTGTTTGCCGCGATGAATGAGAAGGGCTGGCACGAGGTCCGACTGCTGGACGCGACCGGGGAACCGTACAGCGACGAAAACGTCGCGGCAGACGCATTCGAGAAGTCAGCAATCCAACGGCTTCTGAAGGGCGAGGCATTCGTGGACACGGTCGAAATGCGGAAAGGCAAGCCAGTGCTCAGAGCTGCGACACCAATTCCAGTCGTGCTCGAGAAGTGCATCCTCTGTCACGAGAACTACCGCAACGTGAAGAAGGGCACTCCCATCGGAGCGCTGCTCTACACAATACCTGTTGAGTGAGTATTCGTAACGAGACTTTCCCTGGAAGACACAGTCGGGGTTGCACCGAGCCCACTTGTGGTGGGCAATGCGGTGGGGAGCTGTATTGGTGGTGTTGCCCCGGCTGTTTTCTGTCACGTTCCAATCTCCAATGGCTCGCTCAACTATGGCATTGCTGCCGCAGGCATGGAACTGGGTGAAACGGAAGCAGGCTTTGCTGAGCAGCAACCTGCCAGGGGATTACCAGTGAGCCAATGGCGTGTCAGGCGGACGCCGAGATGTCTCGGCGTCCGCCGTTTTCAGTGCATGGGAGTCACGCTCCGCAAGTCTTCCGGGTTTGGGGTAGAGTCCAGGCAGCGCAGCCATTTCGGCGACCGAACGCTGAAATGGATCGTTCGAACGAGTTACGGCATTTGATCAGACCACTAACAAGCCTCGGTCGACATGCAGCTTGACAACAGTCTCCAGCGCGTCCTCGCCGACAAGAACCTGGTGATTCGCCGGTTCTATGAGCGGTTTCTCTCTGAGCAACCAGAGGCGAAGGAGTTGTTTGCGAATGTCGACATGAAGCAGCAGGCGCTGATGCTCACGATGGCGTTGATCGTTGTGGAAGCTCACTCGCGCAACAGTTACCCCGCCGTCGAGCATTACCTGCATGTCCTCGGCGACCGTCATCGGGAGGCCGGAGTGCCACGCGACATGTTTGTTCCGTTTCGCGATTGCCTTGTCGAGACGATTCGGTCGTGCCACGCGGACGAATGGGACGAAGACCTCGCGAATGAATGGAGAGCGGAGCTGGATCGGGCCACGCAGACCATGTTCGAGGGTTACGACGGTGACTACCCGTATTGACCGACTCCGTCCTCAAGTGTGCCAGATGTCGCGTGCATATCCGCACGCCCGTGCGGACGCGATCGCCTGGTAACCGGGAGCTGGGCCGTCGAATCCGGAATTTCGCCGTTTTGGGGACGCGATTGACTCTGGCATTCAATGTGCGTGCATGCGGCTGTCTGCCTGGAGTTGCACGATTCCTGTGTCCAGGCAGGCCCGATTCCCAGCTCGCAATTCACAGGAGCACTATCATGTCGACCGTGCCCATGCCCGTTCCCGATCCGACATACGAGCCAGACCGTACCAACCCACCAGAGTGATTTTCCCGCGATGAGATTCGCCAGTTCGAAGCTGCCGACACCGAAGCCGGTCGACAGATTGGAAAGATCCTCGCCAGTCTGTTCGTCTATACGCTCATCGCGATGGGCATCGTGACCTGGTGGACATTCCAGGTCGTGCAACCCTGACGCGATCCAAGTTTCAACGCGGTCGGTGCAGCGATCGAGGATCTTCAAGTATGGACCAGAATCCACTCTTCGGACTGTACCAGCAATTGCAGAGCTACGTGGGCTGGGACGATCAGGACGCCCGCCGCATCGCAGCAGTGAAACCGGTCATCGAGTCGGGCTTTCACGGCATCGTTGACGACTTCTACGAAGAAATCGTCAGGCATCCGGCGGCATCGCGCGTGATCACCGGTGGTCAGCAGCAGATCGATCGGCTCAAGACGACGTTGCTTGCCTGGCTCGAAGATCTATTCGACGGCCCGTACGACGCGGCGTTTGTGGCGAAACGGTTTCGCGTCGGTCGACGTCATGTCGAAATCGGACTCGACGCGTTCTACACACAGGCAGCACTGTCGCGAATCCGAGTCCATCTGCAGGATAAGCTGGCAAAACATTGGAATGGAACGGCGGAGGAACAACATGCGACGTCACAGGCGCTGAACCGTCTGCTCGATCTCGACATGACAATCATCGAGTACGCCTATCAGACAGAGTTCACCGCACGCGAACAGAGGCAGGAGCGACTGGTCACGCTGGGCAAAGTGTCGGCCGGTATTGCTCACGAGCTTCGCAATCCACTGAACGCGGTGAAGACGTCAGTCTATTACCTGCTCAATGCGCGCAACCCGACGCCCGAGAAATCACGTGAGCACCTGGAGCGGATTGATCGACAGGTTGAGACCTCGGACGCGGTGATTACGGCGCTGTCGCGATTCGCAAAGTTGCCCGTGCCAAACCTGCGACCGATCGACCTGTGTGATTTCGTGAAACACACTCTTGAGGCCAACCCGTTACCAGACAACGTCGAACTCGAATTGGACTGTCCGGACTCGACGCCCGATGTGGCCGGCGACCGGGATCAACTGCTGATCGTGCTCGGAAATCTGATTCGCAATGCCTGCGACGCGATGCCCGACGGAGGCTGTCTGACAATTCGCGGCCAGACAGTCTCATCGGAGAAGCTGCTGGCGGAAACGGCAGCGCAGCGATTTGCCCTTTCTGTGACAGACACGGGCAGTGGAATCGCACCAGCCGATCTGAAACGTATCATGGAGCCGCTGTTCTCAACGAAGACTCGCGGACTTGGGCTCGGTCTGGCACTGGCTCACGCGATCATGGATCGGCATGATGGAGAATTGAGCGTCGCCAGCCGGCCAGGCCACGGAACGACGTTCACCATGCTGTTGAATCTGTCGCGGCAGGAATGACCAAGTACCACATGACTGAACCTCCCGCCCGTGTGCTGATAGTTGAGGACGAACCCGATACCCGGTCGAACCTGGTCGACATTCTGGAATTGTTCGGGTTCAGTCCATCCGCAGTTGATACGGGCAGTGCAGCGCTGTCGCACCCGGATTTGGCATCGATCGATGTGATCGTGCTCGACCGGAAGCTCCCGGACACGCTCGCAGATATGCTGCTTCCGGAGCTGAGAACGGTGGCACCAGATGCCAGCGTGATCATTGCGACGGCGTATGGGGATTTGGATAGCACGATTGGGGCATTGCGGCTTGGAGCGGCCGACTATCTGATCAAGCCGATCAACCCCGATGCCCTGCGCGCATCGATTGAACGCTGCCTGGAAAATAAACGATTGCAGCGCGCTCGTCAGCAGAGCGAAGCCGCGTTCAGAAACCTGGTCGAATCCGCCGGCAGCGTGATTCTCATCGTGCGTCCAGACCGAAGGGTGGCTTACATCAACCCGTACTGCGAGCAGTTCACCGGTCGTTCTGCGGAACACACCGTGGGCGCTGATTGCATCAAGACGTTTCTTGGTCATCAGGACGCCCGTCCTTACGAGACGCTGTTTCGTCGCATTCTGAAAGGCAATTCTGTTCGTGAGTTCGAACTGGAAATTGTCTGCGACAACAATCGGCGCCACTGGATGGTGTGTAATGCCCGGCTGCTGGATGACTACGAAGGCGAGCCAGCCGTCCTGATCATTGGCCAGGACATCACGGCCCGACGCGACGCGGAAACGCGTCTGCTACAGGCCGAGCGACTGGCAGCGATCGGCAAAGCGATGACCGGTCTGGCACACGAAAGTCGCAACGCTCTGCAACGCAGCCAGGCATCACTCGACATGCTGGCCGCCGACCTGCAGGACGATCCGCAGGCCATCAAACTGATTCAGCGGATCCAGACGGCTCAAGACGACCTGCACAGGTTGTACGAAGACGTCCGCGAATACGCCCGCCCGATTCACGTCAGTCCACAACCAGGCAAGGTTGACGAACAACTGCAACAGGCCTGGGACGAACTCATCGTCAAACGCGACGGTCGGCAAACGTCGCTGCATGCGGTTGTCGAAACAGATGACACGGTTTGTGAGATCGAGGCGTTTCTCATTCGTCAGGTGTTTCGCAACATCCTCGACAATGCCCTGGCCGCGTGTGACGACCCGGTCGAAATCCGCGTGACTTTTTCAGACCAGAGCATGAACGGTCACCCGGGCCTGGGTATCCGAATTCAGGACAACGGTCCCGGGCTCGGCATCGAGTCGCATAGCAAGGCCTTCGACGAGTTTTTTACAACGAAGACACATGGCACTGGTCTTGGCCTGGCGATCGTCAACCGCTTCATTGAGACACACGGGGGGACAATTGATATTGATTCGGAAACACCAGCGGGGTTCGGTCTTCTGATTGTCCTGCCTCGCAAAGGTGAGCATTCGTAATGGCACGGACAATGCATCAGAAAACGCGTCGAGTTACCGACCGGCCGCAGCCGGATTCAACGAGCATTGAGAGTCACAGCATGAAAACTTCCAACAGGATTCTCGTCGCGGTCATCCTTACTCTCAGTTGCTCATCGTCGATCCAGGCGCAGCTTGAGTTTGAGCACGAGCCGATCAGCTACCACACAGCTCCGGTCAACGACCGAGTCACACAGTTAATTTCGGCGATCGAGGACGGAACGGCCGAGCTGCAATGGGACGATGAACACGGATGGTTGCCATCTCTGCTCGAGGCTCTGGAGATTCCTCGTTCGTCACAGATGCTGGTTTTTTCGAAAACGAGCCTGCAGCTGAATCGAATCTCACCATTGCGACCGCGGGCTCTCTACTTCAACGACGACACGTACATTGGCTGGGTTCAGCGCGGGGATGTGATCGAGGTCTCGGCCGTGGACCCGACTCAGGGGACAATCTTCTACACACTCTCTCAGCGTGACCAGGCGCGTCCGACGTTTGTGCGAGATAGAGGCAACTGTCTGGTCTGCCACGCATCCACGCGAACAAAGGGTGTACCAGGCCTACTCGTCCGATCCGTATATCCGTCGCGTAACGGCCAGCCGCACTTCGGACTCGGCACGATTACCACAGATCATCGGACACCGTTTTCAGATCGGTTTGGTGGCTGGTATGTCACCGGGCATCATGGCGACATGCGGCATCGTGGAAACGCTATTGCGAGTGACTCGCGTTCCAAGCCAATCGATCCGGAACCAGGTGCCAATTGTGAGAACCTCAACGGAATCGTCAGAGCGAAGCCATACCTGGAACCCGGCAGTGATCTTGTCGCGATCATGCTACTGGAGTACCAGTCGCAGGCTCACAACGCACTGACGCGGGCCTCGTTCCAGACACGCCGGGCAGTTCATTACGACTCGATCATGAACAAGGCACTGGATCGGCCCGCAGACTTTCGCAGTGACGTGACCAAACGCCGCATACGTTCGGCCGGCGACCAGTTGTTGCGTCACCTGTTCTACTGTGACGAGTTTCAACTCACGTCCACGATTCGTGGGACATCGACTTTCACGCAGGAATTTCAGCAGCAGGGACCGCGCGACAAGCAGGGCCGGTCGCTGAGGGATTTTGACCTCCAGCGTCGCCTGTTCCGTTATCCGCTCAGCTATCTGATCTACTCACAGTCCTTCGACGCGCTCCCGCAGTCGGTGGCTCGTTACGTCGAAGAACGCATGGGCGACGTGCTCTTCGGACACGATGACTCACCGGAATTCGCTCACTTGAGCGACGCAGACCGGCGGGCGATCGCAGAGATCATCCAGGCCACAAAGCCGGCTCTGTGGAAACGACTGTCCGATGACTGATGCGTGAGTCACTCAACTGCCGGTTCATCATCGGAAGAACCCGCAGGCTGGCATTGCGGCCACGAGATTGCCGCGGCAGCCACCAGCGCCAGCAGCATTTCCAGACTGTTGATCTGCATAGAAGCCTCATGGTACGTGACGAACTCCGCCGGACGTGCAGCACGCGGGTCGGAGGTCATTTCTCGCAGCGTCGCGTAAATCCAGAAGTAATCCACAACCATCAGCAGCAGACAGATGACGACCAGTGCGGACGTAGTTCTCGCTCGCCACTTCCCGATGCCTGACAGTTGGCATCCGACGACACCGGTCAGCAGGCCCGTGATCAGGAGCGCAAATCCAAAGTCGTAGTAGATCGGAAACCTGAGGTCGGCTAGATGTGACTTTGTCAGGGCTTCGATCTGCGGCGAGCCGATCTCCTGAACCGTCGTCACGACAAACAACACAGACGCGCAGAACCAGCCGGCAAGACAAAGTCGTGACAGTGTGAGGCACGCGCAGCGAATCAGGTCCAAGAGGCTTCTCCAGAATTCATCACATGGCCGACGTGTGCATCTCCATCGGCTGCTTCAGCAGCCACAGGCTGAACACGCTGAACGCGATCATCCCCGCCAGCATCGGGAGCTGACTGCGAAAGGCTGATCTGTGATCACCGAATAGCCGAACGGACGTCTTCTGAGCAACCCACAGACTGTAGACGTGACCAACAAGCACCAGCGCGATCTGCACGATCCACAACACTTCCAGTGACACGAGCGGTGGAATCGACCAATGCGCCGTGCCGAACAGGTTCCAGTTCCAGCCAAACGGATCGCTGATCAGAGCCACGACCTTCGGGCCTTCCATCAGCAGATGCTCCATGTTGTGGGCCAGATGGTAAAACAGAGCGATCGGCAACAGGGCGTAGGCGTACTTCACGAAGTAGTCGTGATACGAAAGCGGCTTCTTCGCGAGTGCCTGTTGCGTGACGCCACAGCGGTACGAAATCCACACGAGTGCCGCGTATGGAGATAGGCGTGTAAAACGGACCCACTTCGGCGTTGAAATCGGACCCACCTTGTGAGTGTTTGACCACGCGGGTGTCGTGATCGTGAGTCGGTCGAAGTTGGGGAGTCGCTCAGGCTTGTTTGCCGGGCTTCTTCTTCTCTTTCATCGACTCTTTGAAGCGGAAGCTTTCACCATTCATCTCGAAGATGTGGCAATGGTGAGTGCGTCGATCCAGCAGGGCTGCTGTCATGCGTTCGCCCTGGAAGATCTGGTCCCAGTCACGAATGGCACTGCCGGGGAGTTTGCAGAGATCAGCGCAGCAGCGAACCTCGCAGGCATGGCTGCGCTTGTTTTTGTGATGCGCGCCGGTGAGAAGTCAAACAGGGGAGTGGCTGGCCTTCATGGTTCTTTAAGCTTCTCATTGGCTGGACCTTTCCTGGGAGGATGCGTGCGTTAGCAATTGACCAGGGAAGGTCCATGCCCTTTACACCACCGACCGCATTTGATGCATCATCATTTTCCATTTTCCGGAGGTC
>Ga0302123_10001225_pt1 | contig 18388 bp, 15 predicted proteins | sample CB21_321_MG_FD_203109 | JGI IMG/M metagenome (GOLD analysis project Ga0302123, IMG submission 203109) | Marine microbial communities from Western Arctic Ocean, Canada - CB21_32.1 | ecosystem: Environmental > Aquatic > Marine > Oceanic | place: Canada: Western Arctic Ocean | collected 2017-09-28 | reverse complement strand
GCAGAGTCCTGCCGAGCGTTTAAACAAATACCGCTACCACAACGACTGGCTGCAGAACCTGCTCATTTCCGCTTCCTGCGGCGGATACCGATACAAACAATCACCCCAGAATCCGTGACGGTCAGAGCAATTCCACCGCGAACGTGCCCTGATTCTCCAGATCGCCACACAGGCGGTCGATGACGTATGGCGTGACAAGTTCCACGCGCTGCCCGGTGGCCACACGGAGGGACTTCGATTCCGTCATGCGGGGCTCGCCGCCGGTGAGCGTGGTCGTCAGGCGAAGCTGATACGTGCCAGCCGGACCGCGATTGACAAACGAGTACGCCAGCAGGTTGTCGCCGACCATGCGCTGACCGAAGTCGAACGCCGCGTCTGCCTGTGGACCGGGTCCGGGTCGCTGCGGCGCTGGAATCTTCACCCCGCGAGCTGCAAGTTCGGCCGTGGTGGAAGTCCGCTCGGTGACACGCAAGTTGTCCCACCACACCGTACCAACTCGCAGCAACTGCGATCGTCGTCCGAAGTCATCCAGCGTATGTCCGTTGAAGCCGCGCGCGCACAACCGGACACGGATGCCTTTAACTGGTGTTCCCTGGGGCACGCTGAAGAACTTTCGCACGTACCGCCAGCCGAAGGTCCCATTGCCATACGTAAACGTTCCGCCATGACGGTATTCCGGCTGACGCGGACGATAGGCGGGCATGTAGATGCCTTCTTCGTTCACGCATCGGACGTCGACCAGCTTGATCCCGTCGGCTCGCACCCAGACGCCGGCTTCAATCACGCGGGCTGTTCGCTGGTTGAGTGGAATCAGGTCGCTCTCAACCAGTTTTTCGTCGCCAGGATAGACGTCAAACCGCAACGAACGACTTCCGCTCCGCGACACCATCTCGTCAGAAACAACCGGCCCACGGTTTTCAGCAAAGGCGTGATTCCAGTCTGTCCATACATAATAGGTCGGGCCAATGGCATGGAATTTCTTCTGCTGCGAAAAGCCCACCGGGTAGCCGTTGTTGTCGAGCTGTTCGAAACTCGCATTGGACAGCAGATTCGGTGCATCTGTGAATTTCTCCGTCACGACGAGATCGTCAAATTCCCCCGGACCGGTGAGTACCAGCGCGATCGGCTGATCGGGCGTGGGGGCCTTGTCGGCTGGCAATTCGACTTCCAACTGATGCCAGGTGCCTCCCGGTGCTGCAGTGGCCGTTTCGCCGCCCAGACTGATCGTGCCGCCTCGACACCAGACACTCGCTCGCCACGGCGTGTTGAATCGCGGCAGCTCTGCCGCGCTGATGGGAATATTCTGGCGGCTACCGGGAGACCAGGCACTGCCGCCTGTATGAAACGTCGCTCGCTGGTAACTCTGCCTGACCGACACGCCCGCTGCCAGTTTCAATGCATACCGACCACCGTGTGGCTCATTGGCATTCCAATTCCAACCTTTATGCTTCGGCGTCCACGCGTTCTTGCTGAACGACCAGTAGTCGGGCACAAGGTCCTTCTGGTTGTAATACCAGTCGCCCTTGAAACTCAGCACGTGGCCTTCGCCGTTGATGTTGACGAAGTCTTCCTCAAATCCGGGGTTGATCGCGTAGTTGCCGCTCCAGCCTGCTTCATATTGCGGGGCGGTGTACGCCGTATCAATCTTTGCTGAAGCGAGTGCGGCAGTGTCCGTCGGCGTCTGGTAAACCAGCCCAGGAGCCGGCTCTGCATCCTGGCCATGAATCGAAACGGTAGGAATGCTCAGTGCCAGAACAACGCCAACCAATAAACTGCTGAAGAGACGAGTCGCATTCATTTCGCTGACCTTTTCTACGTATCTGATCGTCCCGCAACGCCTGGGCTCATGACTATTCCACGTACTTAAGCGCCCGCAGCTGACGCAGGATTTCTTCGTCGACTCGTTTCGTGTTGTCCTCAGCGGAATCAGCCTCGTCACCCTGAAAATGCCGAATGCGAACGCCACTCCTGTCGTCCAACACTGCCTGCTCAAGTGATGGAAGCAGCGGAGCGTCATCAGGAATCGGGCACGGTAAACCGGACGGTTGAATTGCATCGCGACCGATGAAGACGCGTTCCGGCCGCCGCGAATCATTTGTAACAACGTCCAGAGTGAGGCTTGCGTCTACGTCAGACAGTTCGATGTAGAGCGATGTCGTCTCCTGTCGAGGATAGGTCACCCACTCAATGCGACTTCCGGCAGACGACGTCTGGATGCCGTCACGTCCCCGCTGAAAGCCCAGTGGGACAAACAACGCGATGCTGCCGTTTTCTACGTCCAGGGTGATCTCGTGTTTGCCGCCACCTCGCGCCTGCACCAGCCAGTAATCCTGTTGCGTCAGGCCGCATTTCATATGACGCTTCAGTGCTTCGACGGCAGCGGGTTCGGCGTTGGCGAGGTTGGTCGTTTCGTCGGGCAATCGATATAGCTCGCAGAGACCGCCGGGCTCGGACACAATCAGTTTCCACGGGTACGCAATCGCGGCACGAGACAGCCTGCCTTCGATCACAGCCTTCGTTTCGGAAGTCACAATCCGGGATGGCATCGGCCGGCCAGACATCGCCGGACTAAGATCGATACCCTGGAAGGTCGGGGGTACGTCCAACCCGCATTGCCGCAGGATCGTCGGCGCAACATCCACGAGTGACGCCGGTGCATCGACGATGCGGCCCGCATGTTCATCTCCCGGCAATTGCATCAGGAAGGCAACGCGAGTTTCTTCTTCGTAGAGCGTCGCACCGTGCAGCGTCCAGCCGTGCTCTTCGAATGCTTCGCCATGATCCGAGAACAGCGCGACCAGCGTATTTTCTGGCAGCGCGGCGAACAGCCTGCCCAATTCGTGATCGAGCCATGTAATCTCTGCATCGTAAGCAGCAATCAGTTCGTCCTTCGAGTTTGAATCCGGCAACGGGTCTTCCGGCATACGAGCCTGCCAGACAAGTTCGCGTGCGGCTTCTCCCGACAGCGACGATCCGAGTCGTTTACGAAATTCTTCCGGGGCCGCGTAGGCGTCGTGGGGATCGTAATAGTGTAGAAAGAGAAAGAACGGCTCTTCGCTCGCTTGCGCGTCAAGCCAGTCGATGGCCTGCCGTGTTATGTTCTCACAATTGCCTTCCGGCTCATCGACCTGAAATTCCCGCCACAGGTCGAATCCTCGATCGAATCCCCAGTGGTCGCGAACCTGCCCGTTGTTGACCAGTGCGGCCGTGTGGTACCCCTGCTGTTGCATCACCTGCGGCAAAGTCATCATCCCGGCGGGCAGGACACGATTAATGCTGTCAACTCGATGCCGTGATGGTGGTAACGATGTAAACAGCGACATGTGCGACGGCAGAGTCCACGGGGCCTGCGTCCAGGTCTTGCGAAAGACGACTCCACGGTCGGCGAGTCGATCCAGGTTTGGACTCGTGTCCTGAGCATAGCCGTAACAGCCCAGGTGGTCGGGCCGCACGGTATCGAGTGAAATGAGCACGACGTTGGGTGGGACTGACTCTGGCTGAACGATGCCACTGGATTGCGAATCGACACTGGGTGGACTCGACTGTTTGTTCTTGCCCTGTACGACCAGAGAAACGGCCAACAGCGTGACCACCAAAGGCAGACCCAGATAATAAAAACGCATCGCGCGCCCCCTGATTACGAAGTCCGTGTTGCCCGCAGGTTCAGCCATCGGAAATTGTCAGGATCACGCGATGATCCGTGACGCAGGCCCCGCGGCCTCAACGCCGTAATGACCAGCCGGGGTCTCCGGGCGGGCTTGCTGCAGGAACGGTCTACTCAACCGCGTTGAGCAACTTCTCCAAAGCAGCATCGACAGTCTTCTCGCCCGGCTTGCCGACCCACTTGTGGCGGATCGTGCCCGTGTGGTCAATGATGTAAAACGTTGGCGTGGCGGGGCTGTTCCAGCTTCGGTTGATGTCGCTCTGGTCGTCGAATGTCCGCCAGTTGATGTTGTGGGTGGTCATCACTTTCCTGAGTTCGCCCGGCTCATGAATCCAGGAATTGACGCCCAGCAGTGCAAAGGGCTTTTCTTTCAGTTTCGTAACGAGCGACCGCTCGTGTGGCCATGTGGTCCTTCAAGTGAGTCAGAACTCGCTCCAGAAGTAGAGCAGCACCACTTTTCCCCTGTAGTGACTCAGTTGGAACTGCTCGCCGTCCTGATCCTGCCCCTGAATGTCCGGGGCGACACTTCCGACGCTCAGGTGTCGGATGGCGTACAGCTCTGACTTTGCCGTTTCACCGACTGTCCCGGCGCGAAACTTGACGTCCGCGTATTCATCGATCGCTCGCTCAAACAACGCTTCAATTCGCTTGGAAAGTTCGGCTCGTCCGAGTTGCTGGAGATTGGGAAGGTACTGTTTGCCAAAAACAATCTCGCAGCCCGTTGCCAGTTCCGGTCGGTCTTCGGCCAGTCGATTCGTTCGCAGTTTGTCGTTCAGGAATTGCGCCAATGCCAGGCAGGTCAAAGCCTGGACATTGCGATGAGGGTTCTTTTCAAGCACGGTGCGCAGGCACTTTTCGTAGTCCATTCGGTAGGCATACCGCATTCGATCGACCACGGGCCCAAGCTTATCGCTAAGAACATGGTCGCGCAGCACGAGGGCAACCGTTCTGCCAGCGGAACCGTCCCTGTTTCCGGCTGGAAAGTCTGAGCGGTTCATCTCCCACGCGTTCAACGCCGCGGAGTCCGTGGAACCCACCACCTGAACCGCCTGCTGCAGAGCCTTCAGAGCGATGGGATCGCCCGGGAACTTTTCGGCCAGGTCGACAAACTTCGACGAAAACGCCGCGAGACCTTCCACGGCCGTCTTGCGCTGCAGGTCGGTCGTGGCCGTTCGCATTCCGCCGCTCACCGGACGGTATGCTTTGAGAATCGCCGCGTACTGTTGTGCCGGCGTGCCTTCGTCAGCCTGACATTCGCCTGCGATGGCCTGCAGACTCAATATGAGAACTGCGATTCTCCCGACCATGCGGCTCATTGGATTGCCTTCCTTTGGAGTTGAAACCGATCGCAGGATTGAGACGCAGATGGGCTACGTCTTCTTCTCGTCCATGAGATGCACTCGCACGTGTCCGTCGTGGTGTGCGGTGGCGATGAGTGTGCCGTCGGAACTGACATCCAGGTCACGGGCCGTGTCTTTGAGTTTCATGTTGTGGAACTCGTCCTTCTCTCCGGCCTTCCAGAACAGCATGAATCCGCCTCCGCCGCCACCAGACGCCGCGATCGTGATACCGGTTGAATGTAGGGAGACTCCCCAGGCGACTCCGCGCAGCTTGCCCTTCGACAGGTGTTCGATCTCCTGTTCGCCGGTTTTCCAGTCGAAGACGACGACCGACGGATTGCCGACTCCGGCAAATGCGTTCGTCACATTCGTGATGCCGCTGACGGCCAGTCGCGTTCCGTCGTTGTTGAATGCCATCGATCGCACGCCACCGATGTTTGCCACGAACGTCTTGTCGAACTTGACGAGCGATTTGGCCTGCCAGGTGCGTTTCTGCTCGCCACTTGCCACGTCCCAGTGAATCACGTTGCACATCAGATCGCCCGTGGCCAGTTGTGTGCCATCGGGATGAAAGGCGACGTTGTAAATGTGTGAAGTGTGCCCCTGCATTTCACGGACGAGTTTTCCGTCCTGCATGTTCCACAGGCGGACGACCATGTCGTTGCCAACGGAAGCGAGCAACGCACCGTCCGGGCTGACAGCGACGGCGCGGATCCAGCCGTGATGAGCTTCAATCGTGCGTGTTGGCTGCGGTTGCTCGGCATCGACTGGCCACCACAGCAGGCGCCCATCGTAGCCGCCGGTGATCAGCGTCTTGCCATCCTTGCTGAAGGTGATACCTCGAACCCAGCTATCGACCGCAGCCAGCTCGGTCTTCTTCTTCGTACTCAACTCCCACCGCCACACGCGGTAGTCCTGTGCCCCGGCGAAGACGTAGCGTCCCGACGGATCGAACCGACAGGAAATCAGCGGTTTGTTGTGGACCAGATCGTGTGTCTCGTGCGTTTTCGTGGCGTCCATTACGCAGTTTCCGTATGACTCGTGGGATAGAGTGGCGGCCCAAGTGTACCGGAACACGTCGCAAGGCCGCAGAGGCAATCGTATCATGCCGGGCCTCATGTGGGTCGACAGCACTCCTTCGTCGAATGATCAAAGGACTTCATTGGTGACCGAATTACAGCCCACGCCAACATCGCCAGAAAGTGAAGCCAGCTTCATGCACGTTGACGAGACCGATTTCTCGTCGATGTCACGAGCCGAGCAGATTCGGCATCTCGAGGTCGAGGGTTACGTAGTGTTCCCCGGAATCCTGACGTCTGACTGGATCGCTCGAATCAAGAGTGAAATGGCCGATGCCGAGATGGCTCATACAAGCTACAGCACTCAGCAGACGCGAGCTGTCACGCAGCCACAATGGTCCAGCCCGGCGGTCGCCGAACTGATCGCATATCCGCCCATGGTCGAGTTTCTGACCGATCTGATGGGACCGGATATCGTCTTTACGCGAGGCTTCTTCCAGCGTTCGCTCCCAGACTGTCCGGGCATTTCGATGCACACGGACGGACAGCCGCACGGCTCCGACCTGTTCGGCTACGAGGGTTCGTGTCTGCGGTTGCTGCGCGTGCTGTATTACCTTGATGAATTGACCGTCGACCGTGCGCCGTTTCGGTTGATCCCACGTTCACACATTTCATTTCATGCCGACGCGAGTCCGTATGTGCGCTATAAGTCGCACCCCGAGGAAATCACGCTGGTCGCTCCGGCAGGAACCGCTGTTGTGATCCCATCACTGACGATTCACGGCAGCCATCCCAATGCGGATTCACAACCGCGCGAACTCGTGCAGCTCGGTTACCGTCCAGCATGGTCGGGTCCAATTCAACCCGTCGATGAATGGGATCCGGCACTTGTCGCAGCCGCCCCCGAAGTAGCAAAGCCGTTTCTGCAGAGCCTCAACACGACCGGCTTCGAATGGGTCCAGCCCCACAAGCCGGAAGGCATGCGAACGGCAGCCCCTGGCATCAATCCGAGCCGGTGGGGCGACCGAACGGGGTGACCAGTTACACCGCACTCCCTCGCTACTGCGTCGAGGTTGTGACTGTTCACGTCAGCTACGGCAAAAAAACTCGCAGCTTCGTCTGGTCAGGATCCCCGGCCGTTTCACGCCAGACTCGCGGAGTCCGGTCACTGGCGGGGCAAAATCGTTTTGTCGTCCGATTCGATATCATTGAAGCTGACGCAGCCCTTGACGACTGATTTACTGAAGTCGACTCCACAAAGGTTGGCGCCGTCGAAATCGGTAAACTTGAGAATCGCCCCTTCCATTCGAGTGATGCGGTCACTGCCGGGTTCCGTGGCCAGATTGGCTCCGACAAGTCGGGCTCCAGTGAGATTCGCTCCAGCAAAGTCTGCACCGGACAAGTTGGCATCAGACAGGTCGGAATGCTGCAGTCGGGCCTCATTCAAATCGGCATCAACCAGACGTGCACCTTTCAGGTTTGCATGTTTCATACGGACTTTCTTAAGACACGCGTCTACGAAAACCGCGCGTTCGAGATTGGCCTTCGAGAAAATGGCACCCCTCAGGAACGCTTCCCGAAACGACGCGCGTGGCATCGTTGCACCGTAGAAATCTACGTTCCGTGCATCGACTCGTTTCCACCAGGCGTTTGTGAGCTTTGCCCCCTGAAAGTCGAACGAGCGATCTTTCAACGGCGACTCGCTCGGCAGATCACACTCACATGTTCCTTCGGGGACGATCGCCGTCAGTGCACCGGCGACATTGTCTGCGATGTATTTCTGGATTTCTTCAGCCTCTTCGAATTTCGTGACCGACACGAGAACACTGGTGACCGTGCGTCGGCGCCACGTGAGCTCGTCTTTCAACAGTTGGCTGTTCTCCGAACACGCTCTAGCACTCAATTCCCTTAACGATCGCGCGAGAACGGCGACGGCGCCCATGCGCACCTTCGTCTGCGTACTGCCGAGTTCCTTGAAGACCTCGATCAGGTGTTTTCGCTCGTTGATGTACAGGTCCTGCTCCAGCTTCTTCTTCTGCAGCTGGTTCAGCCCGAAGCCCCCCACCGCGATCGCCACACCGAAAATCGACGTGAACCACGTCAGCACACTGGACCAGTCGGTTTTCTCTTCATTATTCGATCGGAGCTTCCTGACTTCCTCCCTGAGTTTTGACTCTTCGAGTTTCGCCTTCGTGATTGTGCGATCCGCTGCTGCCTGCTGTTCCTCTTTCGCCTCTGCGGGTGGCTTGTCCTGCTGATCTGCGGCGTTCGGCGCCGGTGGTTCGGCTGGTTGCTGCGCGACAACGGCGTCCGTCGAGATGCAGAACAACACCACACATGTGTGAAGCAAACGTAGTCCGGACATACTCAGAAGTCTCCGTGTCCTATTCCCTGGGAATTCTTGCCAGCCACTCCCAGACGGGGTGGTCGTTCGTTACGGATCCCTGAAATGAGGTTGGCCCAATTTCGACTACGTTGCGGAGATCTGCAACGATCCCACGAACATCGCTGATCAGTCCGGTTGGTTTCCGACATTCCAGCGCATAGTCCAGCTCCTGGTAAACCCACCATGGGAGACCCGGGGCAGGATCCTTCTGGCCAGCCAACCCAACGACGGCGAGAGATTCGCGAATACGCTGCCCCAACTGCGGCTCAATCGCTTCGTTCTCCGGAACTCGCTCGCAATAGACATTCCAGCCTCGATCTTCGAAGGCGCCGCGCCAAGCCTTCAATAAAGGCTGTCTCCGAAACGACGCCGCGAGAAAAACGACATCGGTTCTGCTGACTGCTTGTAACTGAGGCAAAGTGGGGCCGAACCGGCACTCGTCCTCGCCATTACAATTCAACTCAAACACGACCAGAGAATCGCCATGACAACCAACTGGGACCGCACCGGCTTCGACTAATTCGAGAATCGGGGTTATTGGTGAATCACACGATGAGGGCATTACTGCGTTCCATCGAGCGGCGCGACTCCAGGCCTGTCCTGCGATCCGGAATGCCAACCGGAACCAGTCAGCCTCGGCGCAACGCCCCTCCGTCATCAGACGCAGGTGTTTCCGCCAACTGGCGCTCGATGTGATCACGTTCATCTCGCGCCATGCCTGCTCGAAGCCAGTCTGGCAATCTGCGAGTCGCACCGCTTGATAGACTTCTTTCTTGATGTCGTGAAGTCTTGCCCGGAATTGCTCGGAGTGTCCGCTCCACCAGCAGATTCGGAACCGACGTTCCATTTCCAGCCCGCAGCGTGCTGTCCCCGGAGAAATCACGGCGGTCCGCAGCCCAAGAGCATCAGCCGCTCTCTGGGCAATCTCGTTCAACTCTCCTGCACTGCACTTGCGAGAGAATGGAAGACGACTAGCGAGCTCGAATTGGCGTAATGGTTGAGACACGGGCACTCAGTTGAGTTATTTCGAGCTGGCCAGAACCAGATGAATGAATCGGTTGGGGCGGCGCACTGCCTGGGCCGATCTCATTGTACACACCAGGCTCCAGATGCTGCGATCACTCTGGATTGCTTTCGAGCACCGTCTGATACACGCGGCGAATCTGTGCCGTCATAGTCTGGTGACGAAAAACTTCGGTGAATCGTTTGCGCCCGGTTGATCCCAGTCGCGTGCGCAGTTCGGGCGACTCCGCAAGTGTGACGATCGCATTCGCAAGTTCTTCGATCGATTCGATCGGCAGCAGGAAGCCTGTTTCGTTGGGGATCACAACTTCACGGGCGCCGTCGACGTCGTAGGAAACGACCGGCTTGCCGGCGATCAGTCCCTGCGGAAGTACACGGGCCAGGCCTTCCCATTCGCTGGTATGAGCTACGATGTCGCAGGCATTGATCAGTTCCGGGATGCGCGTCGGCGGCACCAGTCCCGTGAAGATGAAATGCTCGGACAGTCCCGTCTGCTCAATCTGCTTTTCGAACTGCTGCCTCAGGATGCCGTCACCGATCAACACGAACCGAACGTTCGGACTCTGGTCGACAACCGATCGCGCCGCTTCGATCAGGTACTTGTGGCCCTTCAAATGGAAGAGTCGGGCGACCTTGCCAACCGCGACATGGTCATCGGTCAGTCCCAGTTCCTGACGGATTACCTGACGGGGACGAGGTGGATTAAGAAACGGCTCGACGTCCATGCCGCTGTAGACGGTCGTGAAGCGGCCACGTGGTGCAATTCCGGCCGACACGTATTGTTCTGTCAGAGAATCACACACCGAGATGAACGCATCACACCAGCGGGCCGCGTGCCGTTCGAGCATTCGATACGTGCGAAATGCCACTGGATGTTGTCCGCGGTGAAATGACGCTCCGTGGATCGTGTGAACCGCTGGAATGTTCAGCTTCGCCGCAGCCGCTCGACCGAGGATGCCGGCTTTCGAACTGTGCGTGTGCACGATGTTTGGCCGGAGGTCCTTCAGCGTGCGAATGATGCTGCGATAGCTGGACCAGTCTCGCCACGGATGCAGGCTGCGACGCATCTCGGGAATTTCGACGATGCGAAATCCTGCTGCCCGGGCACGTTCAGTGAGACTGCCCTCGGGACCAAGGCCCGGTCCTGTGATCAGGGTAACTTCGTCTCCGAAGTCACGATGCTGATCCTCACAAGTAAGGACTGTGTTTTCCTGAGCACCACCGATGATCAAACGGGTAATGACGTGAGCAACGTGCATGAATGGGTACGAATCCGGAGTCGTGGCTGTAGTCCGCAGCGAACGGTGCCAAGTGTGAGCGTTCGCTGCGCGTGACACAATCCGCGTGCAGGCAAGCATTGCGCGGCGTTGCCGCAACCGACGGAGTTCATCCGACTCGAACCTCATGGTGTTGCGAGGCGGCCAGTGGTTGAGGATGCTCGGTCAACTTCTGGACGTGAAAGGCCTCATGCCACAAGCAGTGACCTCATCTTCGCATGCATCGGAATTGGCTTCGCGACTCGATCGTCGCGACCTGATGCGAGTCTCATGCGCCGGCCTGCCAGCTTTGCTCAGGCAGATGTCTCCCGCGATGGCCGAAGACCTGGCACCTCGGGCAAAGTCGATTGTGCTGCTCTGGATGTGGGGAGGACCAAGTCATCTCGATACGTTCGATCCAAAACCTGATGCACCCGCGGAAGTCCGCGGTCCGTTTGCATCCATCCAGACGAAAACTCCCGGTCTGCGATTCTCTGAGCTGTTTCCGCGTCTTGCCGCTCGGACAGACCGCATGTCAGTTGTCCGTTCGCAAATCAACTACGACACCGCTCATCGCATCGCCGGCTCAATCGCGTTAACTGGCGGACGCGGTCGCAATAACGCGGATGTCGACTATCAGCCCAACTTCGGCTCTGTCGTGCATCGTGTCTTTCAGCGGCGCAGCGAACTACCGCCATTTATCGCGATCGGACCTGGCAAACTCACGACGGCAATCGCCGACATGCAGGGTTTTGGCGGCGGCATCTGGGGCTCGGCGTACGATCCCTTTCCCGTGCGCTGCACAGAACTCGATGACGTCGAACTGCCGACGCTCGAACTGCTGGACGGGCTGGGCTTCGACCGCCTGTCGGACCGGCGCCAGTTGCTGCGTGATCTTCAACTGCGACAGCAGGTGGCGCCGGGACGCATATCCGATTGGGAACACGACGTGCTACGTGCGTGGCAACTGCTGACCTCCAAAGAGGGACGCCGCACATTTGATCTGTCTCAGGAAGACGACGTCTCACGAGGCAACTACGGATTCACTCAGTTCGGCCAGAGTTGTCTGCTCGCGAGACGCCTGGTGGAAGCGGAAGTCCCGTACATTCAGGTCAACTGGAGCAAGTGGGTCGAGAATATCTATGACACGCGAACAGACTTCGGCTGGGACACGCACTGGCTGAACTTTGAGCACATGACGGACCGCCACGGGCCAATCTTTGACCGCGCGGCAGCGGCGCTGATCGACGACCTGGAGCAACGCGGCCTGCTGGATTCGACACTCGTCGTCGCCATGGGTGAATTTGGTCGCACGCCGAAGATATCGGCCAACGGCGGACGCGATCACTGGAGTCGCTGCCAGAGTTCCTTGTGGGCGGGTGGCGGTATCCAGCCGGGGAGAGTTGTCGGAGCCAGCGATGATCTGGCTTATGACCCGGTGACCGATCCGGTCACGCCGGAGATGGTGGGCACAACCATTCTGGAACTGGCAGGAATTACGACAGAACAACGAGCCGAGTTGCGTGTGCTTCCCAACGGACGCCCCATTGATGGATTGATTCAGTAGTTCCAGGATGGTTGGGCAGCGAGGGGGTCGGGAGTCTTTTTCGCCGGAGATCCCCGCATTGTGGTAAGTCGTTGTCCGAAAAAGACTCCCGACCCTCCCGACCCCTTTCCAAGCCAGTGAACCCGGAACTACTGGGACTGCTTTGAACTGTCGAAACGAATTGCGGTGAACGTGAAGACGACACTGCTCCTGCTGTTTGCTCTGACGAGCAGTCCCACACTCAACGCGGGCGGGCCGACTCGGCGTCTGACATTGGACGGTCTACTCAAACGCGATCCGATTTATATGGATAGCGGCAAGGCTGTGCTCTACTCGGTCCGGCACGCGTCACCGCGTCTGGTGCTGAAATGGCTGAATCTCGATACGGGCGAGTCCACTCGATTCCATCCGAAATCGAGCCTCGTTGAATTCCGACCCGGGATTTCCGCCGATGGGGAGACTCTGGCCTTTCAACGGATGACTGGTAACGACGTCTGCAGCCTGATCGTCGAAGACCTCAAGGCCGGAACGGAGCAGACTATCGCGACGAACCGCAAGACGTCGTGGAACGCGGCACTGTCTCCGGATGGTCGCGAGTTGATCTACAACCTGTCGGGTCAGCTCTTTCGACGGCACATCGCCAGCGGAAAAGAAGAAGCCATTGCGCAGTCAGGAGGTCGAAACGACTGGCCGGCATATTCACCGGACGGAACGACCATTGCCTTTGCGTCCAGCCGGGATGGTGACTTCGACCTGTTTCTGATGGATCGCGACGGAGATAACGTTCGCCTGCTGACGTCAGGCGTGGGGTTGGACATGAGGCCGAACTGGTCACGAGACAACCGTCGAATCGCCTTCACAAGTAACCGTGACAGTAATTACGAGATCTATGTAATCCATGCTGACGGGTCGCAGCTTCGTCGGCTGACGGAGCATGATGAACGCGACGACTACGCAGCCTGGCACCCGGATGGAAAACGACTTGTCTACGTGGCGGAACGCAATGGTCGTTTTGATTTGTTCGAGCTGACCGTCGGTGATTGACGGAGTCGCGCAGTTTTGATCGCAGTGGAGTTCACTAATGAGTCACCACTTTCGTCCCGTGATGCATCAATTGTTTCTTGTTGCCGGACTGTTGACCGCTGGATCGCAGGTCGGGGCTGGAGAGTACCGTGATCTGGGCCGGCCAGTGGTCGGCGCATGGCAGCGATATGCATGGCTCATCCACGACCCCGTGCTCGAGCGGGACATCCTGTGGTCACAGGAAAGCTCGCAGGACGGTGCCGTTCTTTACGGCCTCGACTTTGAGACCGGCGAGCTACTCGATGAACACGACGTTCCGGCCCGGGAAGTTGGCGGAATTATCGAGGCGGACGACGGCGTACTGTATCTCTACACGTATTCCGGCCTGACACATCCGGGTAATGAGCTGCTGCGATTTGATCCCCGCAAGCGCAGGATCGAGAGGCTTGGCCTGGCGCCAACTCCGCGGAATCGCTGCGTCGGTGGCGTCATCGGCCCTGATGGCAATGTCTACATCGGGACACACCAGCAGGGACGACTCTTCCGCTATTCGCCAGACGCCGACGAATGGACGGACCTCGGCCAGATGGTGCCTCCTCCCGTTGTCGAGAACCAGAACACCTGGCTGCGCAACCTGTATTTTACCTCGGACGGAAAACTGCTCGGCTCCGTGAACCGAGCGCCGCCCGATGCGGTTGTCGAGATCGACGTTGAGGCCGGGACATTCGAAACGGTCAAGTCGCTCAAGTCGCGTGACTTCGTGGTGTTTGGCGACCAGGTACTCAATCCCACGGCCGACGGGTTTGATGTCTACAATTCCCGTTACGAAAAGGTCAGAGCCGTATCGCTCGATTCGCTCCTTAGTCCGGCGATTAGTCTCCCGAAGCCTTCCACCCTGTCTCTCGTCACGGCTTCACTGTCCACGGGCGTTATCGGTCGGATTGGTCGTTTACTGGTGCGAGTCGACTTGAAAGCGAACACCTGGCGACGCATTTGCGGGCTGCCGTTTGAGGGTTACCTGTGCTTCAGTTCGAATGGCCAGTTGGCAGCCTGCGTTGACCACCCGCAAGCCCGCTATGCGGCGATCAACCTCGTCAGTGGCTCGGTGACGGTCAGGGGCATCAGCTACGAGGGAAAACGGGGCACTCAGATATGCGGTCTGAACCGCGGACGTGACGGGGCCATTTACGGCACGAACATCATCGGGATGCATCTGTTTCGGTGTGACACCGCGACGGATCGTCTTGTTGATCTTGGCCATGTGGGCTGGCGCGGGGGCGAGGTGTACAACACGATTCAGGTTGACCACCGCGTTTACTTCGGCACGTATGGTGGTGGCCACTGGGGCGAGTACGACTCGCGCCATCCGTGGACTCCCGACTTCGAAGGACAGGGCACAGCAGAAGATGCCAATCCACGGCGGATCGCACAACTTGGCGGCGACGATCCGCATGCGGCGAATCGTCCATTCGAATACGTGCCCGGGCCGAACGGAAAGGTCTACATCGCCTGTCGAGCCAACTATGGGCATCCGGGTGGATCGCTGATCGCGTTCAGTCCACAGTCGGGCAAGGCTCGAGTCTTCCGCGACGTCAGACGCAGCGTTCAATCTGTCACAGCCGATGATCGTCTCATCTTCGGCGGAACGAATATCCACGGCGGTCGCGGCTCAGGAGATCGTGCCAGAGAAGCAACGTTGTTTGCTTTCGACCCCTCCACCGGTAAACGCATCTTCGAAGATTCTGTCGTCCCGAAAGCGAAGGCGGTCGTGGCCATTCGCTACAACGCAGTTGACCAGCGAGTGTATGCCACGACCGACAATCAGATTCTGCTCCGTTTCCACCCGCGCGAATTCAAGGTCGAGCGGACCTGGAAGATCCGTGGGCAGGGAACACCACTGGCTGGCGTCCCGGAAGATGTTGGCATGTTGCACATCACTGTGGCCCGCGACGGAAACGTCTACGGGGTTTCCCATCGCGACCTGTACCGACTGAACGTGGAGACAAACCAACTTGAGTATCTCGAAACGCCGCCACGTTCCGGGCTCTATCAGATCGTTGAAGGAAAGCCAGGCGAGTTCTACATGGGAGCAGGAACTCACCTGCTGAAATACCTCGTCACGCCCAACACCTATTTCCGTTGAAAGAACTGCATGTCTCAGAACGATTCATCGGATGTGTCACGGCGTGAGTTCCTGTCGCAGTCAGGTGTCGCACTGACCGGGGCGACGGCTGGCCATTTCCTGATGGGGCAGGCGAATGCAGCCGAGCCGCCCAACCGCGGCGGTTCGTACGTCGGGCGCAGTCAGGCGTTGCCGCGTCCGGACGTCGTGTTTCCGACGGACAGACTGGGAACTCCGTCCGGAAAGAAGAAACGAATCGCCGCGATCACGACAGTGTGGTGGAAGTACTCACACGCCGACGACATCATCACGAAGTTCATTGAGGGTTACAGCATCGCCGGTCGCAACCACTCCCCGCGCTGCACTGTCAACGGCATCTATATCGAACAGTTCCCTGACCGGGACATCGGACGCGGCATGGCCGCCCGATATGGCATCCCGCTGTACAAGACACCGGCGGAAGCACTGACGCTCGGTGGCGATGAACTGGCGGTCGACGCCGTACTGCTGATCGGCGAACACGGCGATTATCCATTGAATGAGAAGGGCCAGAGGCTGTATCCACGACGGCGTCTGTTCGAGGAGATCGTCAAGGTCTTCCGCAAGTCGGGTCGCAGCGTGCCGGTCTTCAACGACAAACACCTTTCGTATTCCTGGGAGAACGCGAAATGGATGTACGACCAGAGCCGCGAACTTCAGTTCCCCATGATGGCCGGATCGAGCGTCCCACACGGCTGGCGCATCCCGCCGCTGGAATTTAAATCGGGTATCGGGCTGAATGATGCGATCGTTGTGTCCCGAGCCAGTTTCGAGAGTTACGGGTTTCACTGCCTGGAGTTTCTGCAGTCGTTTGTCGAACGTCGGCGCGGCGGTGAAACCGGAGTGAAAGCCGTGCAGGCGCTCTCCGGCGAAGCCACTTTGCAGGCGGCAAAGGACAAGCGCTGGCCGGCACATCTTGTGCCTGCGGCGATGCGCTCAGTCCCTGAATCGAATCGACTACGCTTCGACTTCGATCGACTTGCGCGGTCAACAGTTTTCCGTGTCGAATACACCGACGGATTCGTCGGCGCTGTCTGTCTGGACTTCAGCTCGGAATTCAGTTTTGCCGCCGATGTCGAAGGGGAGCCGGAACCTGTCTCAACGTATGCAGCGTTGCTGAAACCGCAGCGCGACCACTTCAGTTTTCTGTGCAATCACATTGAGACGATGTTCCGCACCGGACAGCCGAGCTATCCGGTCGAACGCACCCTTCTTGTGACCGGAATTCTGGATGCGTTGCATGACTCCAAAGCCGCCGGCGGCAAGCGCATCGAAACGCCGCAGTTGGCAGACCTGAAGTACGACCCCGTGTAGCCCGACTTTGCAGATTGAACAGAAGGACGCAAAGGCCGCGAAGAAACGGCCTGACTTCGCGATCTTTGCGTCCTTCTGTTCCAATCGCCGCTGCTTACGACATGAAGCCGCCGCCGCGTTTTCGGAATCCAGACAGTACGACGCGACCGTGTTCGCATAACACCCATGGAGTTTCTGATGTTTCAGAATCGAATCAAGCAGTTGGTTGCCGAAGGTCGCGCAGCCTGGGGGGCTGCGGCTCCGGACACGTCTGAGATTGTCGCCAAGCAGACGATCAACTGCGGAATCGATTTTCTGTGGATCGACCTGGAGCATCGATCGTATGGAACCTACGAAGTTCGCTGGTTGCCCATCCTGTGTCGCCAGGTGGGTTGCTCGGCCATGGTTCGTGTTCCCGGACTTGATTCCAGTTGGATCAAGAAAGCCCTCGATATAGGCGCCAACACCATCATGATTCCGCAGATCAATACGGCTGACGAAGCGAAGCGTGCCGTTGAATTTGCGAAGTATCCGCCCGTCGGCTCTCGAGGCATCTCGCCGCTATGGACGGCGATGATGGACGTCACTTGGGACGACTACCTGCCTGTCGCGAATGAAGAAACGTGCGTGGTTGTGCAGATTGAATCTCCCGAAGGAATCGAGAATCTCGATGCAATAGCTGCAGTCGAAGGCGTCGATGTCGTCTTTGCCGGACCGGCTGACCTGTCGGCGTCTTTGGGCGTAATTGGTCAGTTCAACCACCCGACGCTGCTGGAGTTTCTTGCTTCGTTTCCAGCCCGCATCGCAGACCACGGAAAACCGGCCGGCATTACCTTTGCGACGATGGAGCAGTGCCGTCGCTCGTACGAGCAGGGGTACCGCTTCATCAACACGGGCACCGTGCTGCAGCATGGCATTGATGGCCTGAAATCGGGACTCAACGAATTGCGGGAACTTGAAGCGAACGAGTGACGTGATGGATGTAGCCGAACTCGCCAGAGTTTGGTTTTCCCAGGTCCGGCCACAGTCTGGCGACTTTCGCTCTACTTGAGTTCTCTGGGTGAAGAAAGTACGCAACTCGCACTCACGTGGGTTCTGCGACCTCATGGATCCTCGATGGGACGACTGCTGTCCAGCGTCAGCCCGACCATTGCGTCTCTCCTTCCGCGACCGCACTTGGCGTCATTCTTTCTATGACTCGCCACCGTCGCCGGCCTGAGCATCCTCGGTACTATCGGACGGAATGACCGACCGGCCAGAATTTTAAGTCTCGGCGTGACAACGTCGTACCAGGACTCCATTCCGACTCCGTCCCAAACAATGGCCATCCGACGGGAGCGTGATCAGGGTCAGCCCCTGCATTGAGACTCACCCGAGTACGCCTGCGGCTGAAAAAATCCGGCGAGCTTATCGGCAGGGCCACTTACCTTGACAGGACGTTGTCGTAGTCCAACGGATGCCCAGGCTCAGCGGTCAATCGGGATGGTGTCCGCGTTTATTCGGCGCTCTTGTCACGAGGCTCGTCGGAACGTGCGTTCTTCGGGGTTGAGTCGGGTCCAGTCTCTGTGGGGCGCGGATTATGCGGCGGTTTTTGCAGCGTGGGAGCTGTTTTCTCCGTAAGGTCGCAGTCCGGCGGGATAGGCGGCCCTCAGAGTTGCCCCGTAGGTGGCGCTCCAA
>Ga0302123_10001223_pt1 | contig 18415 bp, 21 predicted proteins | sample CB21_321_MG_FD_203109 | JGI IMG/M metagenome (GOLD analysis project Ga0302123, IMG submission 203109) | Marine microbial communities from Western Arctic Ocean, Canada - CB21_32.1 | ecosystem: Environmental > Aquatic > Marine > Oceanic | place: Canada: Western Arctic Ocean | collected 2017-09-28 | reverse complement strand
TTTTGAAAAATAGTCTTTACAAGATTTTTACCAATATCATGTACATCCCCATAAACAGTTCCCAAAACAAGTTTTCCTTTACTAGTTCCTTCTTCTTTAAGTAAATATTTTTCAAGTTCACCAACAGATGTTTTCATGCATTCAGCTGATTTTAGAACAAAAGGTAAAATTAATTCTCCAGAACCAAATTTATCACCTACCTCCTTCATAGCTGGAAGCAAGTCTTCATTGAGAGTTTTTATTGCACTAGAATGAGTAATATCTTTAGGGAGATCTAAAGATAAAATTCCATCAGTATTTTTAATTAAATCAGATTTACCAAGTTTATCAGCAATTGCAGAGACAACATCATTTTGAATTCCATCTTTAAGCCTATTTACAATTCTAAAATGAGCACGTTTTCCAGGAGGCCACGTAGGATCAACATCAACTTTTTTTGAAGCAGTGGTACTTTGTATTCCTACATTTTCAAAATAAGAAATTAAATCAGATAATGCATCAGGATGAATATTAAAAATTAAATCCTCAGCAAGTTTTTTTTCATTTACATCAATTTCACCATAAGGGATAATTTCTTTAGCATTGACAATAGCTGAATCAAGTCCAATTTTTACAGCATGATATAAAAATATAGAATTAAGAATTTTCCTAGCATAAGGCATCAATCCGAAGCTAATATTACTAAGACCCAAAGTAGTAAAACAATTAGGAAATTTTTCTTTAACAAGACGAATTCCTTCCAAAGTATTTTTACCAGCATCAAGAAATTCGTTCTCTCCAGTTGCTAAAGTAAATGTAAGTACATCAAAAATAAATTGTTCAATTTTTAGTCCATAACTTTTTCCAGTTTCATAAAGTAATTCAGCAGTTTCAACTTTTTGTTGAGGAGTTTTAGCCATACCATTAGGTCCAATACACAAAGCTATTGCGGGTAACCCATATTTTGCCATTATAGGAGCTAATTTTTTAAATCTACTACCATCACCTTCTAAATTTATAGAATTAATTATCGGCCTACCAGGTATTTGTTTTACAGAGGATTCAATGACTTCAGGATCTGTAGAATCAATTACTAAAGGTGCATCAATTTCTAAACTTAGTTTTTTTACCAAAGTTATCATGAATTCACGTTCATCAGAACGTTCAGTTGTAGCAACACAAACATCAATACAATGTGCACCATCTTCTGCCTGAATTCTTGCCAAGTTAACTAAACCATCAAAATCATTAGCAAGAACTAATTTTTTGGCTTTACGAGAACCTTGTGTGTTAAGTCGTTCTCCAATAATTAGGGGTGCAGGAATTTGTTTCAAATCAACTGCTTTCAATGCAGAACTTACTCTAGGAACAGTCATACTCTAAAATCACATCAGTTTTTCTAAATACTTAACCCTTGATAGAACTAGCTTTTTCGTCAATAATTCTTCTTAAAGATTTGATATGATCAGGATTTGTACCACAACATCCACCAATAATTCGAACTTTTTTGTATTGATTAAGAAAATCACCAAGTGCATTAGCCATTTTTTCAGGAGTCATTTTGTAAACTGCTTTCCCGCCTTGGTTTTCAGGCATTCCAGCATTTGGAACCACCAAAAGATTATGTTCATTTTGTTCATCTAGCCATTGAACACTAGGATTCATCTCAATTGGACCAGTTGAACAATTTAATCCAAATAGATCAATCCCCATATCAGAAACTGTTGTGTATGCAGATTCAACATTGGTACCAAGTAGCATTTTCCCATATTGATCTAAAGTAGTATTAGAAATAATTGCAACCTTCTTGCCAGTTTTAGATATAGCATTATGACATGCTTCAATTGCCAATTTAACTTCCAAAATATCCTGACTTGTCTCTATGAGTAATGCATCAACACCACCAAGAATTAATCCTTCAGCTTGTAATTCAAATGCTGCACGAATTTCATCAAGAGGTATTTGCCCCAAATCAGGATCCTCTGAACTTGGCAAATAACCAGTTGGACCCATAGAACCAATTACAAATCTTGTAGTATCAGAATATTCAGCACAAACTTCAGATGCAAGAAGTGCAATTTTTTTATTAAAATCAACAGTTTGATCACCAAAACCATATTCATCTAATTTTATTTTATTAGAACCAAAAGAATTTGTTTCAATACAATCAGCACCAACATCCAAATAATTTCTATGAATTTGTTTTATCCAATCAGGATGAGTTAGTATCAGACCATCATTAAATCCATCCTGATTATTTGGAAAATCTTCAGAAGTTGGATCATATTTTTGAATTTCAGTACCCATAGCTCCATCAAAAAGTAAAACTCTATTTTTTAAGGCAGTTAAAAAAGATTCTTTTTCAGTCAATTTAATTTTAAAAAACTCTTGGACAGTTTAACTCTTTTCAGAAACAGCCAGAAAAAAGTACAAAATAGACACGTATGTTGAAATTAGGTGGAAATAAAATTTATCTATATTTATGTCAAAGTTACAAATAAACAACTTAGTTCGTAGTGCAACATTTTTTCAACATGCAGGAATTTCAATAGTATTTGTATTCATGCCTATAATTGCACAAGGTGTAACAGATTCTATTTTTGAAATTGGATTGTTAGTGGCATCATTTAGTTTTGCTCAAATTGTATCAGAAATATATTTTGGAAGGCATTCAGATAAAAAAGGAACTAGGCTCAAATTTATCAGAATTGGCTTCATAGGGTGCGCGATAGCATTTGGATTACATTATTTTGCGGATGATATTACATTATTTTTCCTAGTAAGAATTGCTGCAGGTATTGCAAGTGGAATAATGATTCCAGCAATGATTGCTTATACTTATGAGGCCAATATCGATAAAAAAAGAGCTGCCACAGTAATATCATTTCATGCACTAGGATGGTTAGCAGGCATTGCAGCTGCAGGTATTGCAAGTGATCTTAAATTAATTTTCTTAATCAGTGCAGCATCATTTATTGTAGGTCTAATTTTTACAATAAAACTACCAAATCCAGAACAAAAAAAAGAAATTGAACCAGGGACTACTAAACAAGTAATTTTAAAAAATAAATTTCTCTTTTTATCATTGTTACTAAGACATATTGGAGCTGCAGCAGTATGGACAATTCTTCCAATAATAATTATAGAAAAGTGGGGAGGAGATCTATATCATATATCAATAGTATATGTTGCAAATACAGTGACAGCATTTATTTTAATGAATGTAATGGCAAGTAAAATTCAACTTTCTAATGTTACTAAATTTAAAATTGGAATTGGATGTACAACTTTTGTATTTATCGGATTATCAGTAGTAACAGAATGGTGGATGGCAATGCCGTTTATGTCACTTGTTGGAGCCACATGGGCATTTTTATTTATTGGAGGAAACTTTCATTTAATGGAAAACAATCCACGTTCAACATCAACGGGAATTTTTAGTTCAACATTATCCATTGCAACGGTGATAGGTCCAGTTATTGCAGGAAGCATTGCATTTGTATTTGATTATATTTCAGTAATGTATTTTGCAATAGTAATTATTGTGTGCGCTTTTATTGTTTCATTAAAAATTAAAAAATAAAAATTATCTAAACACCAAGTGTTTCTGCTTTACTTAATTCAAGAAATACTTTATCACCAACTGAAAGACCCATATCCTTGTATTCATGCATTTCAAGTTTTAATTGAGTGACACCTGATTGCATTCCCATACCGCCAGCACCAGACATCATTTTGTTAAGGTCCTTCATCATATCATTCATGTTTGAAAATCCCATAACCTTTGGAGAGCCAAAAGCAGCAGGTGGATTTTGATTTCCTTCTTTTAGATCTTTTAGGGATGATAGTGAAAGTACAACATATGGTGCTCCATCAGGAGCGGAATCAATGCTTTTTACAACAAATTCTTTCTTCATAAGTAACCTAGAAGGTTTATCTATATAATTTTAATATTTTGAAGCTAAATTTAGACAGAAATTGAAGCTTTAATTAGAAATTTTAATATTTTGATTTATTGTCTGAACCTCTAAAAACAAAATTAGAATATTATGGGATTTCACCATGGGAAATAGAAGTGCTTTATGGATTTCTATATTCTAGATTTACAGTACTACAAGAAGAAATTGAATCAGATGATGAGAATTTTGTGAGTTTTCTAAATATTGATATTCCCCTAGAATTTAATGAAGCATTTTTCAAATGGTTTGATTTTAAACAATGGGAAAAAGTAAAGGATGTTTTAAAAGAATACAAACGAAGAAGAGGAAGTCGCAATGCATTAAAAATTAAAATCAATTTTGCAGGAAATCCAAAAATTGTATTTACAGTTGATGTAGTGGAGAGACAATGGTTTAACAATGCAATAGAAAAAATGGATTTTGTTATAGAACTATTACCACATCATCTTGATCCTAAAAAAATTCCAACAGAAGTTAGAGAAATTAATTATAAATTTGATGTTGAGTCAGTTAGATGGAGACTAGACATAGCAAAATCAAAAGACAAAGAATATTCATTCAGAGGGGATGTCTGGAAAGAAATTCAAAAAGAAATTAACTAAAAAATATAATTAAACATCTAAAGAATCAAGAATTTTTGAAATATCAGTATTTGGTAATCCATTATTAGAAATTGATTGTTTTGCAGGAGGATTTTCAAGATAATTTGGAATCTTATCAATTAATCTAGTACTGAAAGGAGAAACCAATTCATTTTGATAAAAAACTCCGGTAGGAATTTTATCTCCCCACTCAAGTGATTTTATCAAAGCTTGTGATAATTTCTCATTAACTTCAGTTTCACCAGCATAATTTACAGTTGGATCAAAGTTTGTATCTTCAAGTTTGTAAATTCTAGAATGTCTCTCCATAGATTCTTTTGCTAAATCTACACCAGCATACCAATCTCGGGTGTTAACATCATTGTAAGTAGGACATGGCTGCAATACATCAAGAAATGAAAGACCTTTGTGTTTAACTGCTTTAACGATTAAATCTTTGAGGTGTCTTACATCATAAGAATAACCACGTGCAACAAATGTAAAACCACTAGTTACTGCCAAACCAATTGGATTGACATTTGAGTTAGTGTTAGGGGAAGGAAGAGATTTTGTTTTTTCACCTAGTTTCAGTGTTGGAGATGCTTGACCTTTTGTTAATCCATAAACACCATTGTCAAAAATAATGTAAGTCATATCGATATTACGCCTACCAGCTGCAACAAAATGACCTGCACCAATTCCCAATCCATCTCCATCCCCACCAACTGCAACAACAGTCATGTCAGGGTTTGCAAGTTTACCGCCTTGTGCAAAAGTTAGAACTCTACCGTGTAATGTGTGAACTCCATATGTATTGATGAAATGAGATGTTTTTCCAGAACATCCAATTCCAGAGAAAATTGTAGCTTTATCACGCTCAATTCCCATCTCAGCTAATGCCATTTGTAATGCATTTACAATACCAAAATCACCACATCCTGGGCACCAATCATTATGCACATCAGTTTTGTAATCAGCAAGTTTAAGCGCCATGACTAAGAATTTCCCTCTTTGCAGCTGTATTTTGTACAATTTTCTTTAAAGAATCATAAATTTCAGTACTTGTCATTCCTCTTCCAGTATATTTTAAAATATAATAATCAATATCTCTAGAAATATTTTGTTTGAAAATTTTACCTAACTGTCCAGAATGATTTGCTTCAATATCAATCAAAACTTTAGTATCCTTAAGAAGATCATTAACATATTTTGTAGGAAAAGGATGTAATAATTTAATTTGAATAAATCCAATATCAATACCTTCTTTTTTTAACATAGATTGTGCATCAAGAATAGGACCTTTAGTAGAACCCCAAGAAATTATTGTGTAATCATGAACCTCAAAAGACTTTACTTGTTCAACCATTGGAATAGATTCCAATACTAAATCTAATCTAGACATTCTCTTATCCATCATCTTAATACGAATTTGTGGATCTTCTGTAATGTGTCCATATTCATCAGACTCATCGCCAGTATTCCAAAATACACCATTATCCATTCCAAGTTTAGAACGTGGAGAAATTCCATCATCAGTAAAAGCAAATCGTTTGTATTCACCTTCAACTTTATCTAATAATTTACCTCTTTTAATTGAAATTTTACTTGAATCAAATTTCTTACAAGTTACAACAGAACTTGATAGAAATTTATCCATCATGTGAATTACTGGAATTTGATATTCATCAGCATAATTAAAACAATTACCAGTATCATAGAAACTCTCTTCAATATCACCAGACGCATAAACAATTTTTGGAAAATCACCACATCCAGCAAATACAGTAAAAAGTAGATCATCTTGTCCGTGTCTAGTTGGTAAACCAGTAGAAGGTCCACTTCTTTGATACAGTGTAATTACAATTGGAACCTCATTAATTCCAGCCCAGCCTAATGCCTCAGTCATCAATGCAAATCCAGGACCAGAAGTAGAAGTAGAAGAACGAGTTCCAGTAAGAGCAGAGCCAATCATCATTCCTATTGCAGAAATCTCATCTTCAGTTTGTACTACAATTGTAGAGCCAGGTCTATCATTTTCAATTTCTAAAATTTCATTAGTTTCTAGATATACACTTTCATCAGATGCAGGGGTAATTGGATAATATGATTGAAATCTACAACCTGAAACCATTTTACCAAGTGAAGTTCCAAAATGACCCTGAACAAGAATAGTATCAGGTTGTTTTGAAATCTTAGTTAAATTATATTTAAAATTTTCAAAAGTATTAGAAGCATAGTTGTAAGAATAATTTGCAGCTTGTTTGTTTATCTCTGCAATTTGTGGTTTTTTGGAAAATATATCATCAATTGAATTAACTAAAGAAGTGGAAGGCATTTTTATCAATCCTAAAGATAATGAAACTCCAATCACATTATACATTCTAACTAAACCACGCAATCTAGGATTATCTACTTCTTCGGAAAGCTTTTCAAGTAAACTTTTGAAAGAAACGGGATAAAGCACCACACCTTTCTCTTTAGCAATTTCAAGTACTCCTGCAATAGTAAATGGTTTATTTTTTGATTCAAGGAATTTGTGTAATCGATCTTTAAATGGAGAATCCAAAGTTCTTACTCTGTCAGTATTAACATTTTCTAATTCAGAATCATAAATAATTCCTCCACCAGATGGAACTTCATCAAAATGACGAAAAATTGTTTCAGCATCAAAAGACACCATTAAATTTACATCATCTACATTGGAATGAATATTTTCATTAGAAACTCTAACTGTAAAGTAGCTATGTTCACCCTTGATATTGGAATAAAATTCTCTTTTACCAAATATTTGATAACCCATTTGAGCACAAACTTTAGAAAAAATATTTGCACCAGATTCAACCCCACTTCCTTGAGGACCACCAATCAACCAAGTAAAATCAATAGAACTCACAAATATTCACAACCTTTTTTCAAATAAGAACCACATGGTAAATAATTATTCAATTACCCACCTGTAGCTGCATCAAATAATGCACATTCACATTTATCACGTTCACCACAATAAGGACAGACACACATACATTTTTCAATAGAATTACCACATGCGATACAAATAGCAAATTCTTCTTCTTCTTCAATTTTTGAAGACATGATAAACATACAAAGAAATCGTATAAATGGTTTGAGATAAATCTAAAGACTAATGAAAGAGAAAATATTTCTTACAAGGACTTTACATGATTTTGCATTAAAAGAGTTAAAAAAGAAATTTCAAGTTGAGATCCATACAGGAAAAATACCCATACCTCAAAGTAAATTAAAATCTAAAATAAAAGAAATTGATGGTTTAATCTGTTTTCCATATGATAAAATTAATAAAGAAATAATACAATTAGCAAAAAATCTCAAAGTCATTAGCACCTATAGCGTAGGATATGATCATATAGATATACAATATGCGAAAAAAAATAAAATTAGAGTCGGATACACTCCAGAAGTTTTAACAGATGCAACTACAGACATGGCATTTGCATTGTTACTTGATTCATTAAGAAGAATTTCAGAAGGGGACAGAATTATCAGAAAAGGGCAATGGAATCAAATCTATGGAGCATATGATTATGTGGGATTAGATCTTCAGGGTAAAACTTTAGGTATAATGGGTTTAGGTAGAATTGGAAAAACACTTGCAAAAAGAGCTAAAGCATTTGATATGAAAATAACATATCACAATAGAAAACAAATTTCTAAAACTGAGGAAAAAAAATTAGGCGTAAAATATACTACATTTGAGAAACTAATTTCTCAAAGTGATGTAATATCAATTCACGTACCATATACAAAAGAAACTAACAAGATGTTTAATATGAAAATTTTTAAAAAAATGAAAAAAACAGCGTTTTTGATCAACACCTCACGAGGCAAAGTGGTAAATGAAAAAGATCTTGTGATAGCATTGAAACAAAAAATTATTGCTGGTGCAGGATTAGACGTATTTGAGACAGAGCCAATAAATAAAAAACATCCATTTATGAAATTAGAAAACATAGTACTAGCACCCCATATAGGAAGTTCTACAAAAGAAACTAGAATCAAAATGGCAGAAATTACCATTAAAAATCTAATTCTAGGAATGAAGGGAAAAAGGCCAATTTATTCAGTAGGATATTAATTATTACTCGTAAGTTAAAGCCCAATAAAATGCTGAGTTTTTATATTGAAATTATAAAATAATATCAAGTTGAAAAAATTCAAACATACTAACGAAGAATTAGAATTAGCAAAAATACAAACTGAAAAAGATAAAAAGAAAAAAGAATCAGAAAATTGATACTTTTTTGCTTGTCTTTTTCAGACAAGATTTTTTTTAAAATTTAATTTTAGAAGGATATTTGTCATGTAATGAATCATAAAGATCTTTTCTTGCAGAAACTAAATTTTTTGATTCATCATACATTTTTGTAAAAAATGCAGTCATAATACGCTCATTATTTTCACCAAAAAATCTTACACTAAAACTAATTTTGTCAGGCTTTTGTTCTTGGATAAATTCTGCAGAGTTAATCATCTCAGAATTGATGTGCATGTGTGCAGGACCATCATTATCGCCAATTGTAATCCATTTTTCTTTTTGTCGTATAGTAAGAAAATTACTGCGAATTTCGCAAGTTGCACCAATATTTTTTGTGATTAGTAAGACATCATCAACTTTGATTATATCAGATAATAATTCAAAAAGCAACAATTATTTAAGAAAAGTAAATTATTAGAATTTTTTCATATCAATTTGAACAAAATCATCAGGATCACCATGAATACAGTCAGTTCCAACTGCTTTCACAGATGTAAAGCTAATTTTTCCACTATGTATTTTACCTTCGTTTTGTAAAAATCCAAGTTTACCAGATACAATGGATCTATGTTTCTGACAAGTTAATCCAAACATGTATTCATCTTTACCATCAACAACTGATACGATAAATTCTGGGGGATTAACACATTGTTTTCTATCTTCTGCAACTGAACATTTGTCAGGCATCATAATAAAATTAAAAATTATATTAAATATTAATCTTGAGTGATAGTAATTTAATATCAACCAGCACAAACTAAAACTAATTGAAAGATAATTTTGATTTAATAGTAATTGGAGGAGGAATTTTAGGAACTTCACTTTCATATTTTTTATCATTTCTAAATAAATCAAAAAAAATAGCAGTTATAGAACAAGAACATAATGTTGCACATCATACGAGCGGCAGAAATACTGGAAAAGTTCATGCACCATATCTATACAATCCTGAAAAGAAAAAATTGTTTGCCAAAACAGCATTTCATGGATATGATATGTGGGAACAATATTGTAAATTACAAAATATTCCATTTAAAAAAGATGGAGTAATTGAAGTTGCATTAAATCAAAAAGACATCAAAGTTCTTGAAAAATATTACAAATGGGGAAAGCAAAATAGTTTGAAAGATAATGATATTGAATTAATGAGTAAAGAAGAATTAAAGAAAATAGAGCCAGAAATAAAATGTGAATCTGCATTATATGTCCACAAGGATGCATCAACAGATTATTCATTGTGTACAAATGCAATAATGCAAGATAGTAAAAACAACAATACAAAATTTCTTGTAGATACAAAAGTTACAAAAATAAAAAAAGATGAAAAAGGATGGAGTGTAACATTAAATGAAAAAGATGAAATTCATACAAAATTTCTAATAAATGCAGCAGGCGGAGAATCCATAGACATTGCTCATCAATTAGGTGTTGCTAAAAATTTAACAGATGTGCATTTTAGAGGAGAATATTGGAAAGTTCCAAAAGAATACAACAATCTAACAAAAAAAAGTGTGTATTCTGTTCCTGAATTTGCAGAATATCCATTTTTAGATCCTCATTGGATTATGAAAGTAGATGGAAGTTGTGAAATTGGACCAAATGCAGTTCCAGTATTTAGTCCATATGGATATAACAAATCAGAAAACATCAAAAAATTCATTCCAAAAATACTTGAAATGTTAGGTTCAGGAGCAAGAAAAACAATATTTGATAGACAATTTCAAAAACTTGCAATAACAGAAATACAATCATCAATGTCAAAAGCTGCAATGATAAATAGAGTTAAAAAATTTTTACCAATAATAGATGAAAATAAAATTATACAAAAAGGAACTGCAGGAATTAGATCATCAGTTATTGATCAAGATGGTAAATTTATGCCAGATGTGATTTTACTTGAAGGTGATGCATCATTTCATATTCTAAATTATAATTCACCAGGAGCCACAGGAGCATTACCATTTTCAGCACATGTGATAAATCAACTACATAAAACAGGTCTATTTGAAAATGAAAACATGGAAGCACAATGTGGACCTTGGAAATTCAATGAGATCATACAAAAATTAGAGGAATGAATGGCGCCGAGAGAGAGATTTGAACTCCCGTTCCCTTGCGAGAACGCGCTTTATGGTTAAACAATTTCCAGGCGCGCGCCCTACCAGGCTAGGCGACCTCGGCAGAAGTCTTGCGACAATTCTATTTCATAAAATGTGATTATAAATTGTATCATTACCAGATAAAAAAACTACCAAATTGTTACAGTAATTGATTTTTCTACATTATTTCCATCTGCATCAATTCCTTTTACAAATATTTTATAAACACCATCCAATGCAGTATCACCATCATTTTTAATTTGATCCCATGAAAAAATAATTTCGTCCCCAGGATCAAGAGTAGAAATTACTTGAGCAGAAATAGGCGAATATATTAAGATTCCAAATAAACCAGTAATTTTTAAACCATATGATGAATCCGAAAAAGTTAATTGATTAGTTCCAGAATTTATAACTTTAATTTGTATCAATTCATCTTGTTTAAAATCAAATTTTTCAGTAACTATAGAAATAGAAGAACCATCAACAAAAACTAATTGAGTAGTAGTTTTAAAATCAATTAGATAAATACCAAATGCAAGTCCAGTGATTATGCCAACAATGATAAAAATAATGAGACTTTTTGCTAACAATTCTTAGAAAATAAATAGGATGTTTTAATCCTTTGGAGCAGTAGGTTTCGTTCTCCATTTTTTTGGATAAGTATTTGGAGCCATAATTATTCGCTTTGTAACAAATGCATATCCCTTGGTGGCATCACGAATTTCCTCTTCATTCATTGTTGCTTCAGCTAATGCAACAGCCTCACCTTTTTGTGTGTAAATTGCAACAATATCACCTATTTTCAAATGTGATGATATTTTTAAAACTCCAGGAATTGCAAGTTGAGCACCATGACACATTGCATCTACTGCTGAATCACGAATTACCACAGATTTTAATTCACTTAGTGCAAATTCAACAGGTTTTATCATTTGCATTAATTTAGTATTATCTTTTTTTTCTTCCCAGATAGCAAATGCATCAGCCAACTCATGTAAAGTTACTAATCCATCTTTTTCATTAAATTGATCCACCCTACTTCTTCGAAGTTCAACCATTGTTGCACCAGGACCTAAAACTTCACCAATATCATAATATAATTTTCGAATATAGGTTCCAGCTTCACATAAAATTCTAGTTAAAAGTAGTCTTTCTTTTTGTTCAATAATTTCAAATTCATAGATAGTTCTAGTTCTTGTTTGTCTAACAACTGCAGAACGTTGTGGAGGTTTTTGAAAAATTTCACCAGTAAACATTTTAACAATACTAGTAAGTTTTTCTTTAGATGGTAATGAATGAACTCTACCCAATGCATGATATTCCTTAGGACCATAAAGCAAAACACCTAAAGCTTTAGTTGCCTCACCTAATCCAAGAGGCAAAACTCCAGAAACTTGAGGATCCAAAGTACCACTATGACCAATTTTTTCAAGTTTCAAAATACGTTTTGTCCATGCTACAGTTTCATGGCTTGTAGGTCCTGGAGGTTTATCTAAAAGAATAATTCCATTATCCAAGAGTTGTTCAATAGTTCGTTTATCATAATATGTTCCATAAGCATCATCAGTGATATCCTGATCAATTTCAATTAGATTCTCAAGTTGTTTTAAAGTCATAGTAATTTTCTCACAGTTTCTGTTGTAACATCAATCACTTGATGTGCTGTAAGATTATCAGTGTTGATAATCACATCAAATACATCTTTGTCTTCACCAAAATTAAAACCATATAGTTTTTTGTATAGTGCTTTATTTTTATCAAAACGAGATTTTGTAATTTCATATGCATTTTTTGAACTCATATTATCTCTAGATTGCATTCGCTTTGTACTACTTTCATGAGAACCATCTAGCCATATTTTCACACCATCTTCAATTAACCATGGTAACGTATAACTTGTAATTACCATTCCACCTTGATTAAAAAGATCAATTAATTTCTTATCTAAATTTTTATCAAATTCAGAATTTTGTTCACGCTGATTTAGAAATTTCATCCCTTCTTCAGTATCCCACCAATCATCACCATCAGAATTGAATCCATGTTCCTTAGCTATTTCTTTTAAAATATCTCCACCACTAATGTATTGTAAATTAAATTCTTTAGCTAGTCCTTTAGCAACAGTTGTTTTTCCGACTGCAGGAGGACCAGATATAACAATAGATTTTGTCAACCTAGATCCATTGAGGTTTTAGTAAGTCTCATAATGATTCCACTAAATGCAATAGAAGAAAGGAAGTACCAAGCCCAAAGCATTATATGATTTTCTTTACCAAAACAAATGTTTGTTGTATCTAAAGCTTGTTCTGCAGTACAAGTTAGTTGGAACATATCTCCAGGGATCACATTAAGTGGTATTGGAGATATAGCTACAGTGTATGAGAATAGTACTGGCAATACAAGATAAAATATTAAAATTAAAGGTACAAAAGTAATCATCATTGGTCGCATATTCATTGTCATCATCTCCATAGACATTTTGTTCATGTACGAAGATTTTTTGCCTAGTTCTGCAGATTTTGCTTGATCTTTAGCTCTCATTGCAGCCATTCTTTCTTTTTGCCATGCTTTAGTTTCCTTCATAATTCGTTTTAGTTTTGTTTGATCAACCATTTTTCTTCTAACTGCGGAATTGAAAACATTAAGCAAAATACCAAATCCAGTTACAGCAAACAGAGTTGCAATCAAACCCTTAACCATAGGGTCATCACTACCAAGTGCCATTCTAGTTTCACCACTTACAAGATCATCAAAGAATTCGAATTGGAGGAATGCCGAGTCGATAAAGAGTAGAATAAAATTGAAATCCATTTTTTACAGTCCTATTGCCTTGATTATCTTATCAGCTGCTTCATCAATCTTTCCCTCACCATTAAGAACATGTCTAACTGGAGAGCCTGTAATTACAGCACATGCAGAAATCATACCAGATTGAATATCAAGCTCCTTCTTAATGTTAGCGAGTGTGATTTTATCTCTATTTCGAGTGTCATCTTTCATTCGTCGGTTGTAAATGTCTTCAGGTGTTGCTGAAACAGAAACAAAATTGTCAGGTTTAATAATTTTTAAAACATGTTCTGGAAGTCCAGGATAATATCCTTCAGGAGAATGGATAAATGCATGAGTATCAATAATCACAACTTCTTCTTCATGTTGACCAATTTTTTCTGCAGCAAGTTTTTGAAGACGTTGTTGTTCAGATATAGGTAATTTTCTTAATTCATCTCTATCTTTTAATCCATTTTCTTTAGCAACATCAAACATTAAACTTCCATAATTAATTACAATTACATTTTTGTGATGAACTTGTAAAATTTCAAGCATTTTTATCAACAATGTAGTTTTCCCAACACCTGGGATTCCAATAATGATGATTTTTTTATTTTCTACCAAGTATGGCACCCAACCGCGGCATAACAACTTCTACTTGTTCCCTAACTAATTGTGTATAATAATTAATCATAATATCTACCATAAGTAACACTCCAATTCCAGATCCAAATACACCAAGAACATCAGATACTCCTGCTAAAAGACCTAAAATCATAGAGCCAATAAGTGTAACAGATGGAATGTACTTGTTTAGTAATGCTTCAACAGGTGCATTTGATCTTCTAAATCCAGGAATTTGTACATCAGCATCAAGTAAGTTTTGAGCTGCACTCTTTGGTGATAAACCACCAAGTTCAACCCATAATTTACCAAATACAACTACAATTCCAATCATAAATAAAACATAGCCTACTGCACGCATCGGATCCAAAGCTGCAACATCTAGACCTCTAGGAGGTGTGACATAGTAGATGAGACCCCCAATTGGAGTAGACGGACTAGTAGGATCAAATTGTGCTATAAAATTTACAAAGAAATTATTGTTACGTGGATTAAAGTTTGCCCATATCGTTTGAAATACAAACACAGCGTTTGCAGTTAATGCAGATGCTAAAATTACTGGGATGTTAGAAACATACATCAATTTGATAGGATATACAGCTTGAAATCCTCTATATTTTGTAGAGACGATTGGAATTTCAATTTTCATACCTTGTGTAAATACAAGTATCAAAATTATCCCAGCAGTAAGACATAATCCAAAAATACTAGGCAGTTGATTTGAACGGAATAATACATTTCCAAGATCACCAGCAAAAGCAGACTCTACAACATATGGAATAATACCAATCATTCCACCATCACCAGCAGGTAGCGGACTAAACAAACTCCAAAGAATTTGTTGAGCAACACCTGCCATAATGAATAAACTAATTCCACTACCAAGTCCCCAACCTTTTTGGATTAATTCATCCATGAACATAATTATTATAGACGCTGCCATCAACTGCCCTATAATCACATACAGAACATAAGGTTCAGTCAGTGCACCACCATATACTGCTACTGCATATACAATAGATTCAGCTACAATTACAACATAAGTTACAATTTTAGTAGCAGTTTGAAAAATTCCTCTTTCTTCAGGTTTCTTAAAATCAAATTTCAAAATATCAGAACCCCTCAACAATTGCATCAAAAGTCCAGCTGTAACAATAGGTCCAATTCCTAATTCAACTAAAGTACCTTGTTGAGATGCAAAAATAACTCTAGCAAATGCTAGAAAATCAAATTCAGGAGCTGTTGCTCCATACAATGGAGTTTGTCCCATTACCATATAGATAAGTAATGCAACACCACACCAAAGTAATTTAACTTGTAGAGGGATTTTCTTTTTAGGTTTTGGAACTTGTGGTAAGTATGGTTCTGCTTTGAAAACCATTTTTCGAATAATAGAAGTTAAAGTACCCTCAGCCATTTTCAGTTATCTAAGCCTCAACAGTTTTTTCTTCTGATGCAGATTGAAAAATTTCGCCACCAACATTTTTTAATTTTTCTTCAGCTGATGCAGTAAATTGTTCAACTTTAACAGAATATGCATTAGTAATTTTTCCACCCCCCAAAAGTTTTTTGTATCCTGCACTTACAAGGTCGACAATTTTTTTGCCTCCTTCTTCTTTACCAAATTTAATGAATAGATCATCTAAATCTCTAATACTGGCCCATTTTTTTATAATATTTGGGCGAGGTGTTGCAGGAGCCTCATGTTGATAATGATCGGGGTCTTCTTTTATCATAGTACTTCTATGATGTTTCTTCATACCAGTAATTCCAAGACCACCTTTGTGACCACTTGCACGGTGCTGACCTACTTGTCCCCATCCCATGTGTCTGCCACCTCTAAGTCTTCGAGTTTTTCGTAATCTAGTTGCCATGTTAAATCATTCTCCTAACGATAGTATCAAGTTCTTTGTTAGCTCCAAGAACACCTTTTTGACCATATAATTTCTTGGTGCTTCTTCTGAATCCATGTACTGGAGGTGCTAAAGCAAACCAAGGTTTTAGTGGAGATAATTTTGATAATGTAGCCTTTCCATCAGCCAATGCAGTTCCAAGTTCAGATGCATTTGCAAATCCAAGTTCTTTTAGATCATCATCAGTGACTTTTTGATAGCCACCTTTTCGTGCTTTCTTTTCAACTAATTCTTGTGCCAATGATGCATCAATTTCAGTCCAAGAAACATAGTGTTGTACTTTACGTAACATTCCCAAAGTATTATCTTTGATAGGAAGAATTGTTGCACGATATTTTTTATCTAATTTTAATAAAGTCATCGTAGTTGTGGCCCAATACGGACAATCTGCTTGACCCTTAATTCTAACAACGAGGTATGCTTTTGACATAATTATCATCCCTGACTGAATGTCTGTCTAAGACAATCCAGTACTGCTTTTGAAGTAGAACCCATCGTAGGAGTAGAGCCTTTTGCTGTAGTCCATGCGTCTTTAAGTCCTGCTAATTCTAATAATCGTTTAATTTTTCCACCTGCAACAAGACCTAAGCCACGTGGTGCAGGAATAATCTCAATAGTTACACTTCCACCTTTTCCTTTAACTTTGAATGGAACAGAATGTTTTTGATCACATTTACATTCCCAACTACCACATCCCATTTTGATAGGATTAATGTTTAAGAAAGCTTGATTGGTTGCTTTCTCAATAGCAATACGCATTTGTTTTGATTTACCTTGACCAATTCCAAGATAACCGTTTTCATTTCCTGCTGCGACAATTGCTTTGAATCTAGTAGATTGACCGTTAGTAGTCATTCTTTGAATAATACCGACATCTACAACTTCACTTTTTAAATCAGGTAATAATTTTTTGATAATTCCAGCTTCTTGAATTCTTGCCCCAGATTCTAAGATTTCTTCAATAGAGGTAATTTCTCCAGAATCAACTTTTTTTCCTAGAATAGTTTTTGGGACCCAAACTTCTACTTCAGGCTCTCTTCGAGGTCGTTTAGGGCGAGTATCAGCTCCAGGTGGTCCACGTCCATAAATTGGTGGGCCTCTACCTCGTCCACCTTGTCCAGGTTTACCTTGTCCAGGTTTAGCTTGTGCTGTTTGACTCATGTCTATTTGATATCTCCATCAATTGTAGATTTCATTTTAGAAACTTCATTTTTAACAGTAAGATGTTCACCATTAATTCTTTCATCAGGAGGAAATGTTTCAGAATCAGATGGAACTTGAAGACCAGAATCAACAACTCCTTTCAAGGCTGCAGCAACTCTTTGAGTATATCGTCTAGTACCAGTATACAAAATTGCATCTTTTGCACCTTGACTTAGTGCTTTTTTGCCTGCTAAGTATCCAGTAAGATATGCTGCAGGTATGCTTTTTCTAGATCCTTTCCATCCTTTTTCTAGTAAATATCTAGAATGTGCAGATGCAATTACTTTATCTCCAGTCATTCCAGGTTTAAGAATTTGAACTTGTGTATTTTCATTGGTTATATTTACAGTAATAAAATCACGTTTTCCCATCAACATGGTTCCACGTTTTTTATAATTGGTCTTTTCTTCCCTAAGTCGTCTTAATATTTTTGAATAAGCCAATAGGATCCAAATTTGAAACTGCTATTATATACGTTAAGCGTGAAGCAATGCACAAAGTAGTGCTTTCTGAGTATGTAGTCTATTTTCAGCTTCATCCCAAACTAGAGATTGAGATCCATCAATTACAGATGAAGTAACTTCTTGTTCTCGTTTTGCAGGAAGACAGTGTAGAAAGATCGCATTTTTATCGGCAACATCCATAATTTTATCATTAACTTGGTATTTTGGAAGGAATTTCTTCATTCTTTTAGGATCAATATTGTGAATTGAAGAATAAGTATCAGTTACAATTACATCAGCATTTTTAGCTGCTTGTAGAGGATCAGTAGTTAATTCAATATCAGTTAAATTTTGAGAGACTTTTACAACAGATTTGTCAGGTTGGAATTCCTTAGGAGTTGCAATAGACATGCGAGTACCACATAAGGCTGCACCATAAATCATTGAATTACACACATTATTTCCATCTCCAATCCAAGCAATTTTTAATCCTTTGAGAGTTTTTTTCTGTTCTTTAATGGTCATAAAATCTGCTAAAATCTGGCAAG
>Ga0302123_10001222_pt1 | contig 18423 bp, 10 predicted proteins | sample CB21_321_MG_FD_203109 | JGI IMG/M metagenome (GOLD analysis project Ga0302123, IMG submission 203109) | Marine microbial communities from Western Arctic Ocean, Canada - CB21_32.1 | ecosystem: Environmental > Aquatic > Marine > Oceanic | place: Canada: Western Arctic Ocean | collected 2017-09-28 | reverse complement strand
GCTTAGTTTCCAGTGACTTCGTGGGTATCGCGCGAAAACAACACCAAGCAGAAGAGCCGCATTGTCATCACATTTACTTTACCGGGGCTGGCGGAAATGTTTCCGCAGGTAAATACAACGATGGGTCGCATCCCGTACGTGAAGTACTCGCGAAACGGATCTACGATGGCATCGCAGCGGCCGCTAAAAACATAAAGAAAAAGCCACTTACCGACGTTGCCTGGCGGACTGTAGAAATGCTGCCAACCGCTCGTGACCTATTTGTCGCCGATGAACTACAAGCTCGTATCTCCGATAAATCCAATTCGACGGTCGGCCGAAATCGACCTTCGTATATGCTCAGTTGGTTACAACGACTGGAACAAAAAACCCCGATCTTACTCAGTGCGTTGAATCTCGGAGATATTTCATTGCTGCATCTACCAGCTGAATCATTCATCGAATATCAACTACGGGCACAGACACTTGCGCCCGATCGTTTTGTCGCAACCGCGGCTTATGGTGACGGTGGCCCGTGGTATATTCCGATCGCACAAGAATACGCTAACGGTGGCTATGAAGTAAGCGTTGCCTTTAGTGATTCATCAATCGATGCCACGATGACCGCAGGAATCGCCAAGCTACTAGGCTAAGCACATTCAATGTTTTTGGGTTCCCGATGTCCTTTCTATTCTCACCAAAACCAAAATGTTCCGAACAATGATTAGCCAACCGTCCTCGATCATTCTAGCCCTGCTAGTTTCTTTCAGCTTGGGTTTCATTCTAATAACAAATAATCAGGCGCAACCGCCAGAAGAGCGAGTCGTCACTGCTGCGGATATGCCGCGGATCAAACACACCGACTCCGAAAATTCTCTAGCAACGTTTCAACAAGCTCGCGGATTTACATTAGAACTCGTTGCCGCTGAACCACTCGTGTCCGATCCCGTTGACGCTTGTTTCGATGAGTACGGTCGCATGTACGTTGCCGAAATGCACGGGTATCCATTTTCCCAAGAACCTACGAAACTCAATCCCGCAGGTGGTGGATTCAAGGATGCCGGCATCATTCGTCTGCTCGAAGATACCAATAATGACGGTACGATGGATCGCAGTACCGTGTTTGTCGACAATATCAGTTGGCCAACATCCGTCAGGCCGTATAACGGTGGCGTATTCGTCATTGCACCAGGATCCCTGTACTACTTTAAAGACACTGATGGAGATAACAAAGCAGATGTCCGAGACGAAATTCTTTCTGGTTTCGGTCGAGGAAATGTACAGTCCGTAAGCAACGGACTTGAATGGGGATTGGATAACAAAATCTATTTCGCCGCTGGGCGTAATCCCAAAACTCTACTGTATCGCGGCAATCCACTATTTCCCGTAGGTGCCGTCGACTTGCGATTCGATCCACGCACCGAGAAGTTCGAACAGGTTACCGGTGGACTGCAATTCGGGCACTCACACGATGCCTGGGGAATTCGTTTTGTTTGTAGTAACAGTAACCACATGCAACAAGTCGTCTATCCACAACAATACCTATCACGAAATCCATATTTCGCTGCACAAGGTCTTGTACGAAATATCGCAAAGGATGGCGCGAGCGCACCCGTGTTTCGGATCAGCCCGCCAGAACCTTGGAGAATCGTTCGCCAGAAATGGCGGGCACTCGACAAAGGCTACCGCTTGGTCATCAACAAACAGGGTGGTTATGAATTCATCCCCTTAGACCCCAATGGGAAAAAAGGCGCTGTGCCCACGGAATATCCAATTGGGTACTTCACTTCAGCAACGGGAATTACCATCTATACGGGTGATGCATATCCGCAGGAATACCGCGGTAATGCATTTGTTGGAGATGTCGGCGGTAACTTAGTGCATCGCAAAACGGTAAACACCGACAATGTGGTATACGCTAGCGTTCGAGCAGATCAAAAGACAGAGTTCGTGCGTTCCACCGATAACTGGTTTAGGCCTGTCAATTTCGTAAATGCGCCCGACGGTTCACTCTATGTGCTTGATATGTACCGTGAGACTATTGAGCACCCGTATTCGATTCCCGCAGAAATCAAGAAATTCCTTGATCTTAGAGGAGGCCATGATCGCGGACGTATCTACCGTATGGTAAGCCCCAACATGCAGCGCCGACCTCCCGTTAAATTAGGAACCATGTCTGCGATCGAATTGGTGAAACAACTCGGTTCACACAACGGTTGGACTCGTGAAACAGCTCAACGATTATTATGGGAACGACAAGACAAATCGGTGGTGGCTGCGCTGCAAGGTTTTTTGATGTCATGCGAAAATCCCTTGGGACGGATGCACACACTATACGCGCTCGACGGTCTACAAGCCTTGTCGGTAGCCAACATCATTACTGGCCTCGGTGACAAACATCCGCGTGTACGTGCCCATGCTGTCAAATTATCCGAACCGTTTCTGAAACAACATCCAGCGTTGGTCACGCGACTAGTCGAGTTGGCCATTGATGACAATCCCCACGTGCGTTTCCAAGTTGCATTTTCGTTGGGCGAAGTTAAATCTAAAGTCGCCGTTTCTGGACTAGCTCAAATCGCTATGGACCCCCGTACTACTGCGGAAATCCGCACGGCCATGTTATCTTCATGCGGCGACAATGCCGACCAAGTAATCGCTATATTGATCCTCGCCAAAGAATATCTTGACGCCCCAATTTCTGTCGAGGTGATGACGCAATTCGCCATCATCATTGGCTCCAATCCCGATATAAATCCAACCAACAATCTACTAGCTGAACTGACACTTCCAGGCATAACGCCCAATGTACAACAGACACTATTAGCTGGTCTTGGAACTGGTCTCAAACGCCGTGGTTCGTCCTTGAGTGCGATCCTAGCCGCCGAATCAACTCCTAGGGAACTGCGACAACAAGTTGACCAATTGTTTATGCGTGCCGCAACCATTGCGAAAACACCCAGCTCGGAACTACAGCGTCGAATTTCTGCCGTTAAGCTACTCGGCTACGCAGACAGTCAGACCGCCGTTGACAACCTCCCTGTGTTATTAAATCCTCAATCACCTCGAGAATTGCAATTGGCAGCAGTTACCTCTCTAGGGAATCATGACCCGCAAATCACTACAAAACCCTTGCTCGCTTCATGGAGAACGTACAGCCCGGAGGTTCGCCGCAATGTAGTTGATGTCATGATGAAAAATAGTGTGGCAATACAAGGATTATTAGCCGCTGTACAGGCCGACACAATTAAGCGGAGTGATATTGAACGTGACAAAAAACAGTTGCTTATGAAACACCCAAATGCAGCAGTCAAAGCGACGAGCATCAAGTTATTTGGCAATGAAGTCAGCACTGATCGCGGCAAAATTGTCGCTCAAATGCAAAACGTGTTACAACTCGATGCCGATCCAACTAGGGGGCTTGAGGTCTTCCGTAAGAAATGTTCTACCTGTCATCAAGTCGGCAAAATCGGCACTCAAGTCGCTCCAGATTTATCATCCGTGAAAAACAAATCCGCAGCTGACTTGCTCATCAGTATTCTGGATCCCAATCGAGAAGCGCAGCCTAACTTTAATGTCTATACCGTTGTGACATTACAGGGCCAAATATTTACTGGCATCATTGCAACAGAAACCTCTAACAGCATCACACTGCGTCGAGCAGAGGGAAAACAAGATGTCATCTTACGGTCGAACATCGACGAGCTAATCTCGACTGGGACTTCGTTGATGCCTGAAGGTTTTGAAAAGGAACTGACACCTCAAAATATTGCCGACGTCATTGCTTTTGTAAAATCAATTGGCGATTAGTGATAATTCCCCAATCGATATCGAGATTCGCCAACGGGCAAGCTACCTCGCTAGCCTCAACCAAAATTCTGTGCGGAATCAAAGCCGCGGGCAGCCACAGGGGGCTGCCCCTACAATTTGTTTTTTATAAATATTGCGGGTGAACCATGTCGCGCGTCGGGGCCCCGTTGAATCTTCTTGCGCCGAAAAACCAATCAAGCCCAAAACATTGTTAAGATGAACTTGTAATTGTTTTAACCGTTTGCAAAATGGCTGCAAATGTCCTGAATTACAGATGTTTCCACAACAGCATTCGCTTCGATAAAGGTTTTTCCATAATGTCTCAACGACAATTTTTCTTGTGCTTTATCCTTATTTGCGTATTGTCCACATGCTGTATTGGTTCGCAGACGGTTACTGCTCAAGACAAGCCTCCATCGATTGATGAACTTGCCTCAAAACTTCCACGGATCCCTGCATCGACGCCCGAGCAATCTGTGAGCAAGATGCAAATTCATCCGGCATTTGAAGTACAAATTGTCGCGTCCGAACCACTAATCCGTGACCCAGCGGCTATCGATATTGATGCAAATGGCCGTATGTATGTCTGCGAATTACCTGAGTACAATGCCTACGCTGCTGCAGACAATCCCCACGAAAAGGGTGCCGTAAAACTTCTCGTCGACACCAATGGAGACGGTCGGTATAACAAAGCAACTTTATTCGTCAAAGATATCGCTTACCCAACAGCCATCATCTGTTGGGACAATGGTGTCTTTATCGGATCAGCGCCGGATATTTTTTATTGCAAAGATACCACCGGCGACGGTATTGCCAATGTTCGCGAGAAAATTCTCACTGGGTTTGGTAGCGACTTAGCAGGCGAAGCGCATTTAAACTCATTTCGCTGGGGCGTAGACAATCGTATCCACATTTCGACAAATCTGTCCGGCGGCGATATACGCTTAGCAAATACGGCAGAATCCACCGCCGTATCCACGCGAGGACGAGGGATCATCCTCAACCCTCGTGATCTCTCAGCGTTCGAACTAACCAGTGGTGCTGGACAGCATGGTATGAGCATGGATAATTGGGGGCGAAAATTCGTCTGTTCCAATAGCGTTCCAGCTCAGATGCTGATGCTGGACGACCGCTATCTAGCGCGAAATCCGTACCTAGCGGCTCCCAAACTTGCAGTTGATATTGCTCCCAACGGAAAACACACTGAGCTGTTTCGTATCAGTGCGGCCGAACCATGGCGAGAACTACGAACTATGCTACGACGTACCAAACAATTTCGGGGCTCCGATGAAGGAGGGAAACCGTTTGGATTCTTCACGGGAGCAACAGGGATTACCATCTATCGCGGAGATGCATGGCCCGCGGAGTTTCACGGTAACCTGATCGTGGGCGACGTCGCGAACAACCTCATTTATCGTGCTATTGTCAAACCCAAAGGACTCGAATTAGTTGCCGAAAGAGCAGACGTTGGTAAAGAATTCATCGCATCGCGTGACCTGTGGTTCCGTCCAGTGCAATTCACCAATGCCCCCGATGGCACACTGTACGCTATCGATATCTCTCGTGAATTGATTGAAGGCGCAGCCTTTCTGCCTCCTGAGTTTATGAAATACTTGGATCCGCTTAGTGGCAGCAAACAGGGACGAATCTATCGTATCGCACCGCGAGGTTTTTCAACTCCTGCAACTCCGAATCTCAGTGAACTGACAACGCTACAATTAGTATCGCTGTTGGATCACACCAACGGCTGGCACCGCGATACAGCGTCTCGTTTGATCTATCAACGCCAAGACAGCTCCGCTATTTCAGCGCTGCGTCGGCTTGTACAACAAGCCCAGACTGCACCGGGACGATTTACGGCGCTGTATGCACTCCAAGGCCTCGGTGCCCTGGACGAATCGAGCGTGCTTACAGCGTTGATTGATTCCGAGGCAATCGTTCGTGTACATGCGCTAAGAGTCGCGGAATCCTTGGTGGCTCAGTCGGTCGCCATCACAAATCGTTTCAGCAACATGACAACCGACCGTGACATTCAAGTACGATATCAACTCGCATTCTCGCTCGGAGCTGCTCACGGGCAATCTCGAAACCAAGCTCTTGTACGACTAGCCTTGAGCGACCATCCAAACAAATGGATGCAGGTAGCCATTAGCAGTTCATTGTTTCAGGGAGCCAATTTTGTGTTTCGAGAGTTGACCACACAAGATGCTTTTCTAAAAACAACAAGCGGTCGGCAGTTCATGCTGATGTTGGCCACTCAAATCGGCACTCGCCAACGAACGGACGAGCTCGCTGGTGTGCTCCAATCACTCAACAATATTAAGGAACGTGACCCCACGTTGGCTCCCAAAATAATGGAAGCCCTCGTCAAAAATATAGAGGGTGAGCGGCGAACTAGATTACTTGCAACAACCGGCGAAAATTCCGCGATGGTACTGCAACAACTGATTGTAGAATCGATAACCATTGCACAATCTCCCAAAGAATCCGCGGAAAAACGAGCCGCGGCTATTCGCAGTTTACAGCTAGCCAAGTTCGCGAACACCAAAAGCATTTTGGTTGATTTACTGGATCTCACTGAACCCTTTGAAGTGCGAGCAGCCGTTATTGAAACACTCGGTTCCTATACACATAATCAAGCTGCTGAAATACTCATTGCCAATTGGCGGTCGCTGGGTCCAAGCTTGAGGTCGCGAGCTGCTGAAACTTTACTATCACGAGCCAACTGGGTAACGCTGCTTCTCGATGCGGTGGCAACAGATCGCATTGCCCGAGGTGAAATTGATCCTGCGCGGATTCAACTGCTTAAAGCTCATCCTGACAAGGATATCGCCCAACGAGTTGCGAAGATTTTCTTGTCAGCGCCCAGCGGAGAACGCCTTGTCGTAATCAAAGACTATCAATCTGCTTTATCGGCCACAGGGGATGTGAGCAAAGGAAAGGAAGTCTTTAAGAAGGTTTGTTCTGCTTGTCATCGCCTTGAAAATGTCGGAACTCGTGTCGGAGCAGATCTCAACGGGATTCGTAATCGCGGGCTACCTGCCGTGATGCTAAACATTCTCGACCCCAACCGCGAAGTTAAACCTAAGTTTTTGACATATGTGTTGATTGACGTGAAAGGGCGTTCGACAACGGGAATGATTACATCTGAAAATGCAAATAGTATTACGTTGCAGAAACCTGACGGCACCACCACAACTATTCTACGGACTGAGATCGAGGTACTTCAAAGTACTGGTTTGTCCTTTATGCCCGAAGGTCTTGAAAAGCAGATTAGTAAACAACAAATGGCGGACCTGCTGTCGTATCTAAACGCACTTCAATAATGCTCCAGAGTCACCAAGTGACCTCGAGTCGAGTCCAACGGATGACGCATTTACCGTGTTCATGACACCAATGTGTCGCCAAGAATGTACCATCATTGAGTCTGATGGCGGTTGGATATCCAAACGCAAAGTCATCGAATTCGTCGATTCCCGATTCAACACTGCTTTCGCGTTCGTAGAAAAACTCGGTGTTGTACATCGTGGATTCGTGATGGACGGTCCATGTTTGGTCTGTCCAGCTCACCAAACACATGCGAATTTCCTGTGCCCCATGCCGCTTGTTATAAAGCACAAGTAAGCGATCATCACCGAGCGAAATTGGCGTCATCGTTTGGCCTTGTATATTCGTCGACGTAATTGGACCAAATGTGCGGCCACCATCTTGCGAAATGACATACGAATTCTGTTGGTCCGCGTAATCACCTAGGGTCACTGTCCAGCAAACCCCCATGACGATGTCCGGTGCGAGTTCCACAAACTTGTGTTCAAAAAAACCTCGGCGACCGTTCAATCCCACCGCATCCTCAAACACAATTGTGTATTGCCACGTCTGCCCATCGTCATCCGACACTGCCAAATAGACACGTTCGCCCAAAGTATCTTCTCCGGATAATGCTGCGGCGGGAGCCAACAATCTTCCGGATTGTAGAACCAGTACTCCATGCGACACCTCTAACGGACACTCCATCGGAAAAGGGATATCAACCGGCGGCGACCACGACTGGCCTTGGTCATTACTACGACATAGCACTGCCGTCGTTGGCCGTTGACCAAATTGGTGATCAACTTCATCGTCGATCCAAGCACCATAGGCGTAGATGGTGTTGCAGTTCGTACCGATCGTAAGTTTCAAAAAATTAGCACGCCCGTGCTCGTGATCTTTTTCGAGGATCACACCCGCAGGCTGCCAAGTGACTCCGCCGTCTGTAGAACGCGCATACTCTGTTTGCCCAGTAACCAACGCACCGCCACCGACGCCAAAGGAACAAAGTAGTTCGTCATTGTCAAGTTGCACTGTCAGAGGGAATGCTGAATCACGATCATCAATGATCCCACTGTCTATTATTTCAATTTTACACATCGGGTTTTGGTCCATTATGCAACCAGCGATTGATTGATATAATGATATTTTAATTCAACACAACCGATAAAACTGACACGATGAAAATCACCGAAATCATTTGCGAAATTCTACGTATTGAAAGCGTTGAAGAAAAAACGGCTAGTAGTCAAGATTCTATCATTATCCGAGTGCGTACGGACACGGGACTGGAAGGTATTGGTGAAGCAGATTCATCACCCGAGGTTGTACAGGCAATTATTGACGCCCCGTTTAGCCATAATATTGCCTGTGGACTACGGCAAATCTTAATCGGCGAAAATCCCCTAGAGATTGGTCGCCTGTGGGATCGGATGTATCGTGAGACGATGTATTTTGGTCGTAGTAGTGTCACTATTTCTGCGATGGCAGCGATCAATATCGCACTCTGGGATCTTAAAGGTAAACATTTTGATGAACCAATTCATCGGTTACTCGGAGGCGCCCATCACCAGCAGTTCAAAGCTTATGCGTCGATTCTTTTTGGGAAAGATGGAGCAGAAACGAAAGCCATCGGTGAACAGTGGCGGGATGCTGGTTATAACGCTGTTAAATTTGGTTGGGAGCCAATGGGGCAAGACGAAGCGTTGGATATTGAATTAGTTGCCGGTGCGCGAGCGGGAATTGGCGATGATGCCACGTTACTCATTGACGCAGGTTGTGTGTGGGATCGGCGGACCGCGCTAACACGCGCACGCTCGTTTGAGTCGTACAACATTGGGTGGCTCGAAGAACCGTTAGACCCCAATGATGTCGACGGTTATCGTTGGCTGCGTGATCGTTCACCAGTACCGATTGCCGCTGGCGAAGAAGAATGCGGGCGGCAAGCAATGCGTCCGTTGATTGACGCTCAAGCGTTAGATGTATATCAGGTTGATCTTTCGCGCTGTGGCTTCACCGACGCATTATATATTCGTCAACGAGTGGAAGAGATTGGTAGCCGACTGTGCAATCATTGTTACACCAGTCCCATTACGGTTGCCGCAAGTCTACATTGGCTAGCCACTTGCAAAGACGCCTTCTTGTTTGAGGATTGTGTAGAAGATTCCCCGCTGCGTCATGAATTAACTCATGAAAAGGTACAAGCGGAGCAGGGCATCATAAAAATCCCTCAAGGACCGGGATTAGGAATCACGCTTGATGAAGATTTCGTTGACCGCCACCGAGTCGGCCAGTCCGGCTGACGCTGACTCAGGCGACCGGAGTTAACTCATCGATTTCCTGTCCGAAAGGAAGAATCGGCATCGGCCGCCCACTATGATCCAAGAACGAGTGTTCAGGATTAATTCCTAGATGCCGATACACACTTGCCCACAGATCATTAGGCGTCAAAGGTCGACGAATCGGTTCCTCCCCACGCGAATTGGTTGCTCCAATTACCTGTCCCGTTTGCATACCACCGCCGGCCACCAGAAAACTCATAGCTCCGGGCCAATGATCGCGACCAGGTTGGTCCACCTTAGATTTTGTTCCAGGTCGAACGGTAATCCGCGGAGTACGTCCGAATTCACCTGTCACAACTAATAACACTCGCTTATCAAGACCGCGGGCATACAAGTCTTCAATCATCGCCGAAACAACCTTGTCGTAGATCGGGAACCGCACTTCCGCATCCTTAAATAGGTGACAGTTCACGGCATGGCTATCCCAGTTGTAGACTCCCCAATCCGGCATGTTGATTCCCGAGACGTAAGGGTTTTCCATCACAATGGAAACCCAGGGAACCCCCGCTTCGACAAGTCTACGAGCTAACAACGCTCGCTGTCCCCATTCATGTCGTCCAAAGCGATCACGAGTTTTCTCTGATTCGTGTGATAAATCAAATGCATGATGGGCTTCACTCGAGGTGATCATCGCCATCGCTCGTTGATTAAATGCATCCATCGAGCCCATCAAATCGCTAGCGTCAACATCTGCTCTTAATTGATCGAGTCCTGATAAAAGTGCCGAGCGGTTTTGTAATCGTTCGGCGAACAAACTGCTATGCAGGGAAAGATTTTGCACTTCAAAGTTTTCCGCATTCGGATCGCCTGAAACACTAAAGGGGTGTGTTTCATTTCCAAGATATGCTGACCCAAAAGCAAAAGTGTTTACTGAATTAACTCGACCATTGCCAAGCACAACATAGTTACATAGTCCACTCGCATTAACATTGTTCTCTAGTTTTTTCGCGACAATTGAAGCTACGCAAGGAGCATCGTTTACGGTTCCGGTAGGCGTCGCAGGGATCCGTCCGGTCATGAACCGTTTATGTCCTCCACCATGATCCGCAAACTTATGAGACACAGAGCGGATCAGATTGAATTTATCGGCGACCTTTGCTTGCAGCGGGAACAGTTCGCAGATATCCATACCCGGCACGACAGTGTTGATTGGTTTATAGATTCCACGATAATCTTCGGGAGCGTCTGGTTTGAGGTCATAGGTTTCCATGTGGGGGGGACCACCGGGCAACCAAACAAAAATGACCGCTGGTTGATCAACTTTTGCAGAGACTGCAGATTCCGCTTGGGCTGCAAACAATTGCGATAACCCCAGACCACCAACCATACTTCCACCAAGCTGCAGAATACTGCGGCGACGCACAGGCGATGAAAAATGTTGATCCAAATTATCGGGTCGGTTACTCATAACATCACCATTATAGCACCGATTGCACAAGATTTGTCTATAGGAATCACACGTTCCCGTTGATTCTTGCAGCTGCAAACATCAGTTTGGACCGGTAAACTCCTATTTAGCAAAAGTCATGCGCCGTCAGTTGCCAACCAGGTTTGAAACGCATCGTTATCGACATTGCGCCCACTCAAAACGATCACGATATCACCCTCACCGCTGAGATCCATACCACCGTAAAGAACCGCCGCAGTCGTAATCGCGCCGGACGGTTCTGTCTTGAGCCCATGATTATCATACAACCACTTCATCGCTCGACACGTCGATACGTCTTCAACCGCTGCAACTTGGCTTACGTCGCGCCTCAAGATCGGCCAATTATGCTCACCTACATCATAGGACAACAAGCCATCACAAATGCTCATCGGTTTTTTAAGTCGCACCCGTTCGTCAGCAGCTAAGGATTGCTGGAAATCATTCGCACCGCTGGGCTCAACACCGACAATTTCCGCCTCCGGAAAACAATCCGCGATCGCTAACGCATGTCCTGCCATCAAACCGCCGCCGCTCACCTGACAAAAGAAATGAGAAATACTGCGCCCCTGTTGCCGCAGTGCATCACCGATCTCCACACCTCCAACTCCGTTGCCTGCGATCACATACGGATCATCGTAAGGTGATGCCTGTACGCCATTTTCATTCTCGACAATCGCCGCCGTCAATTTCGATCGCGCATGCGTCTGGTGATCTGTCGTAATATCATACGTTTGAATCTCAGCGCCGAATGAGCGGGTCAAGTCGAATTTGACTTTTGGAGCACTCTCCGGCATCACGATAGTCACGCGTTTGTTAAAACGTGAACCAGCATATGCCAAGCCGGAAGCAAAATTCCCTGATGAATGAGCAACGACTGGGCGATCACCAATCTGCTCGCAATTGTTGGCCATCCAATTCAAGGCACCCATACATTTAAATGAACCGCTCGGCGTCCAACCGTAATCCTTGATCCAGACGTTCCGCGATGCGGGCAACCCCAACGCTTGCTCAAGCCGATAAGAACGTATTAACGGCGCCTTACTTAAATGCTCCGCCAAAACTATCTGCGCACGATGTACGTCATCCATGGTTGGTATGTGAATAGTCATACCATTAATTATAGTTAAGCTGCCCCTACATTTGTTGGGGCCTTCCATTTACTGATTAAGAAGCGTTAAAAACAACAACGCCATTGCTCCAGCTCGGTCATTACGACCTTGAACCGCCTCACGATTCAAATACGCTCGCAGATTTTTTTGTTTACCGGTCCCCGTACATACATCATTAATAAACCCATTGGGTGCTATGCGCCTAATGGTGGCACTCTTAGCTTGAACAATAACATGTCGATAATCATCACGCTGCAACACGCCCGACTTAATGCCTAACAAGATCGCCGAGGCAATCATGCATGTCGAAGTAAACTCGGGATAACTTCCTGGGTGATCCACCACTTGGTGCCAACTCCCAGTTGCATCTTGATGCTTAACCAACTCGTTTATTTGCCTAATAAATTGTTGCTTCACCTGCTCGTATCCTGCGACTTCCGGTGATAACAGACTCAGGCACATACTTGCACCGAGCGCTGCAAAACCATTGCCGCGACCCCAAGCTGTTGGATCCAACGGAGAATGCTGATACAAACCATTGTCGAGTTGGTTCATTAGAGCACACGCTTGCAAATGAGAAATCGCCGCTTGGGCATACTTTGGACCGTCGTCTTGGCGAGCAAGCGAATCGGCGATCGCCAATATCGGCCCACCCATAAAAACAGCGTCACTCATCTCGCTGTGAAACGGCATCATCGCGTGACCACGGTATTGTGACTGCTCAGAAAAAAACAAGTCCGCCACGTCTAAAATACGTTGCTTGCAATCACGTTGGAACTCCCGCTCAAGCGGCGTTGCGTGCATCGCTGTGAATAAAGCTAAATGTCCCGCAATTGCACTACCGTTTTTCGGCAACGGCCCCTGCAGATGTGGCTCGATTATTTTTTTGAGCTCAGCATTAGTTAACGACCTTTCATTTCCTATCTGTCGATGTTGATATTGAGCCATGATTGCCAGCGCCGGAATATAAGAAATATTATTCATCGATCGCCCATATACGGCCAATAATTGATCAATGACGGAACCGAGATCCGGCGATCGTTTTTGAAAATCGAGCCGAGCAGAACTCTTTTTCGTCGCCTGTGATATTGAGTCAATCCACATTTGAATGCGGCTTGCACTTAGTTTGTTCGACAATTGCATGACATCCAAACCAATGCCATACTTAGCCGACGCTTGGGCCATCGCATTGCAATATTGCAACGGCTCTGCCGATATTTGAATATCCGTTTTTAGCAGATTCCGCCCGAAGTGTTTCACAAACGTATCATTGGCAACTACAGACTCGTCGTCGGACAATCGCAACAGCACGACACAGTCCGTAATATGATAGGCGGCCCAGCCGACCAAATATTGAGATTCGGGGTTATTCGACGCGTTGTAGAAACTCGATAAATCGGCTTCGTTAATCGCACGACCCTGGTCGGCATCTGGGTATAGATCGGGGACAAATGCAACGGAGCGGGTATCCGTTGATTTCATGTTTTCGGAAAGCTGCTTGACTTGAACTGCCGACGAAGCATCGTAAACACCGCCCACGATCAATATGCGTTGACCCTGGAAATCCAAGTCAAAGTAGTCATCGTTGGCCCAACCAACAATTGACGTGCCGCTACGTGTTACTCCGATCGTTGTTTTCCTAAGCGGACCAGCGGCGTGAATCTCGCTGTAAATCACTGTGGCTAGAATAACGGATACAGCAAGTCTTAAAAAATGGTGCATGGGATCGCGGTGAGTTGAAATAGTTTTGCCAGCATTCATAAATGGCGGGCTGGAGTGTTAGATACTACTGTCCGCTGAAACCAAGGGGAGAACGGCTTAACTAAGTTGAGTTAGAATACAATCTGTTCGATCTTAATTGTCCGAATAGACGCGGGTGCTTTCTTCTTTGGTGACGGGGGTTGTTTTATCATCCGAGGATATCTGCACTCGAATAACATTATCACCTTCGGCGATCGCTTTAGCTTTCACTCGAAATACCGCCTCAGCTCCGGGTGCAAGACGCTGCAACGGCGAGAACAATACGATTTGGCCTTCAATACGTACATCACTTGGCCCACCGCCTTGAATCGGCTTCAAAGCTTGTGGAAATGATGCTGCAATCTGGACACCCGTCGCGGTGCGTGTGCCCCGATTAACGACTTTGATTTCGTACATCGTATCAGCCCCTAACTCGATGGGGTCCGCTGTGTCTTTCACGCTAAATTCCAATTCAGGGACAGATTCCACTCTCACGACATGCTCGAACTGCGCTCGTACGCCAAGATCCGCTGTACCTTCGAGACGCACTTTTTGCTCACCGGGTTCGATTGCTATCGCCATCAATTTCACGGAATCTCCAATTTGCGGAGGCAATTCTTCTAACTTCCAATAAACTGCGTGCTCTGAGTTGTCGTATTCACCATGGTGGTCGGTCGATACGAATTTTAGACCCTTTGGTAGATACGCAACGAGTTCCACATTACGAGCGGACGCTGTTCCAGGGTTTACTACTTCAACCGAGTACGTGGTCTGACGGTCCAAGTATCGAATCGCCGGGCCGCGCAGTGAAACCTGAAGAGCTGGTGCGACGATCCGCATCGGTTCGATGCTGCGGTTTTCAATCTGGCCCTTGCCACGGACAGTCAAAATATTCTGAATAATCCCAGCGGTTTTTGCCAACAGGCGTAATTGTAGTTGTTTAGATTGCCCCGGACGTAGCGTGCCAATTTGATATTCCAACTCATTGCCGGCGACATGAGATAGTTCTATGGGGATATCTGCCTCGACTACGATGTTCGTTGCATCACCGCTACCCGGATTTGACACGACGATGTTGACGAGAACGGTTTCGCCGATGAGCGCCGTTTTATTAAATGTTTGTTGAATCGTTAGTTGTGGTTTTGTGCTGACGGTCCGAACGGAAGCCCGCGTCGCAAACGAAACGGTAGCCACGCTACCAATTTCCCCTTCCGTCAGTGGTGTCACTTTCATGGACACCGACGCTTCTTCGCCAGGCTCTAGTGCGACTAACTCCCATTGAATCGCACCGGTGGGTGTTCGAATGAATTCTGGGTGAGCGCTTTCTAATCGGGCACCGCGGGGAACGTAATCAGTAATCTTTACGCCGTAAGCCGTAATCTTGCCAACGTTCTTGATACGTGTGGTAAAAACAGCAGCATGGTTTACTTGGACTTCAGCCGGCGCAATTTTCCGAATGGATAACGACGGTAATTGCTCGCCTTCCATTTCAATTGTACCGGGCCTGTTCTCAATTACTGCAGCCATGGCGTTGGTGCTGAGATCTGCGGAGCCGAAGTCGCCAGTTGGATCCAAGGCCGGCAGCGTCGTAAGTGGTTGTAATTGAGAGTCGATTGCTGCTGGTGCTGTCGATTCAAATCCAGTGGTAGGTTGGCTAAGATCGACCGCCACATCCGAATTTGCGCCCGTGGTGTCATCTAACGTTGGAATAACAGGCGGAGTGTTTGCAAGTTCAAAATCGTTACTTTCCAGTGGAACAAGAGCAGTGTCACCAATGGAAAACTCTGGCGGTGTTAGGGCTGAGTCAGCGATGCCTTCATCATCCCCAATGCTAAATGAATTTGTATCATCGCCGTTATCAAGTGGTGCAGGCAGGGTGTTGTCAATGACAAAACTATCGCTATCCGCAGTATCGACAGTTAGAGTCGGTTCTGAGGCAAGTTGAAAATCGCCATCACTGCCATCGCTACTGGCAGCAAGACGTAAAAACGCATCGGAATCTGGCGGAGAAACAGTTACATCTTGCTGCTCATCTACACTTTTTGTGCCCTCGCTATTTTCCTGGTCTGATGTCACAGCAACAGGTGTTTTGTCGGTTGGCACAAAAAACTTGCTATAGATTGTCCAACCACTACCAGCGAGCAGTACAATCGCTAAGGAAAAATATAGGACTGGGCGAGAAACCAAGGCTTTCATAGTACTTCCCCCTGAAGTATTGAAATTTGGATCAGAACAAACTGGGGATAACCAGCGGAGAAAATACCAAATTTAGGCAATTGAGAGAAGGTCAATTGGTGGTTTGGGCAAAGAGTAAAGTGTGGCAGGGATCCCATGTGGCCAAGGATTCTGGAACTCGGTTGGGAATTTCCGATCAATAAGATTAATGATTTTTTAACCAAATCAAAAATCCTCCGACCATTAGCAATGAACCCGTTCCTCCAACTAAAACGCTCAACAATCTGTACCCGTCGCTCCAACCGTACCAAAGCTGACGTTCATTATGAATTAAGAGGAAACTGCCTGCAAATCCGACCAACTCGCTCTATCCCCCTATATATGCCCGTCGCATGACAGTTTCGAGTACTGACACATACTGAATCTGTGATTCACTGACCGATTGAAATGTGTAATGCAGCCGACAGAGGTCTACCGTCGGCATGGGGGTACTTGAGTCCCAGTAGTTTGGCGATTGTGGGAGCGATGACGGTATTGTCTACTCCTTGTAGTTTGATTCCTGATCGAATACCAGCACCAGAGAGGATGCACATCGCATTCATCTTCTGGAGTTTCGCCAGAAATCCATGAGAACCGAGAGACGTTTGTGCCTCTTTATAAGTTGCGACAAGCGTCTCTCCAGTCACGGCCCCAGAGACGGCATATCCATCTTTAGCAACCAGAATGGCGTCAGGCACCTGGTCGTATTCACGTGGGTGCGGGAAGCCGACTTCATTGAATCGATCTGGCAGCAGAACGTCGGCAACTCCCTCCTGCCCCATGAACATCTTCTTGACGTTGGCAGAGTCCTGGGGAGCTTTTGTTGGATTGGTGCAGTACACAAAACCAACACCACCTTCCGGAATCACATGCACTTGTGCCTGCGTTAGCTTTCCGCCTTCCACCGTCAGTAACCCCGCTTTTCGCAACAGGACATTCGGTCGAATCGCTTTGGGAGTCAGGGTGAATCCGTGATCGGCAACCAGAATGATCGTGGTGTTTTCACGCATTCCAGCGTCATCGATTGCGTCGATAATTCGAGACACGCACATATCGGCATACGCATTAGCGGTGTAGCCTGCCTGTGATTGTGCTCCACGTCGGTGATGTGTCGCATCGTTATTCAGAAGATGCACGAGCATCAGGTGGGGTTTGCGTTCCCGAATCAAGTGGCAGGCGGCTTCCGTCCAGACATAATCAAGGCCGACAACACTCGCTTTACGAAATGAGGCATGTGTTTCGTCCCGCAAGAGCCCCTTTTCGATGAGTTCTGTCCGCAAGCGCGGTGTTGTGTAATCCAGTGCATTGGGGACATCAGGGAACTGGTCATCAAACGATTGTGAATTGCGAGTACAAGGCCAGTTCACTTCAGCAGTCCTGAGTCCCGCCGCGTGAGCCACATCCACCACGGTGGGAACTTTCACGAGGTCGCTCTGGTCACGATGGGAATCAATTTTTACTGGCACTCCAATTCCGCCACGGACCAGAACTCCATTTGCAAGTACGCCATGCCGACCAGGCTTCATGCCTGTCACCAGAGTTGTGTGATTGGGCCAGGTCACGGAGGGGTCCGAGACGGTCATTCCGCCTCCAATCATACAGCCCTCCCGAGCGAGTCGACGAATGGTTGGCAACGGAACTTTGGGGTCGTCAACAAGGTAGGCTGCAAATCCGTCGATGCTGATGACAACCACGTGCCGTTCAGTATCGACTGATTGAGCTAGGGACAGCGTGTTGAGACAGGCAGTGATTACGACTGCCACACCGGCGAACCAACAATATTTGCATAACATGCCGACGTTGTCCTGTCTGTTGTTGTTAGGAGGATATTTCATACTGATAGTTTTGAACATGAAGAAGACTTTAAATTACCAAATTGACTCAGACTGGTAAAGCAAGCGGGTTAGCGATAATTCGCAATACCATACAAGCTAGCCTCATGGGCGAGGAAGGACTCGAGCGTTTCTCGCATGACTCTATAAAACCTGAGATGCCAGTCAAATCTGTTAAACAACTAGTAGCAAATACAGTGGCAAATGTGACGCTGAGTGAAACGGTGGCCTTACTGATTGAAAGTTGGTCTAAAATGTCCCCGCGGCAAAAGGCTTGGGTGAGCACCTTGTTGCAGCCGGGGATACGAAGAGGCTATTCGCCAACGTGACGAAGTTGAGCGGAGATACCGTGAAGAACACCCAGTGGTCACTCATAAGGAATGTTGATGCTGGGCTGCTTAAAGCCAACTCAACGCATAATAATGATTGACGGTGCTAAACACAGCACTGGAATTGCCAATGAGACGACGCCAATGCACCACCGGACAGGGCCAAGTCGAACTGTATCATCGCGCGTAGGCGGGTGCTCAAGCCCGACCACCATGATCAATACTAACATCAATACAAACATTGCTGACTGAGTGTAAACTTGGTATGCAATGACCAACACCATGAGTGTCCGCGCAATCCAGTGAGCCGCTGTACCGAACAGAGTATAACTCACG
>Ga0302123_10001219_pt1 | contig 18438 bp, 21 predicted proteins | sample CB21_321_MG_FD_203109 | JGI IMG/M metagenome (GOLD analysis project Ga0302123, IMG submission 203109) | Marine microbial communities from Western Arctic Ocean, Canada - CB21_32.1 | ecosystem: Environmental > Aquatic > Marine > Oceanic | place: Canada: Western Arctic Ocean | collected 2017-09-28 | reverse complement strand
TCTTGATTCTCTTTCTTGGGTTTATCAATAAATAAAGAGGCCCGGGTTTCAAACCCGGGCCTCTTTATTTATTGTGTTACTGCTCTGTCGTATCTGATTAGGAGATGGTGTAGTCTGTAGTAGAACACCTGCATATCCTTGGGAGGTGTTCTACTACCTAAATCACGCTTGCGAATCAATTTGAATCTTCCGTAACAGCCAGTCCCTATTCGCTCTTCCCTTTTTAACGCCCAAAAGAAGCGAACGAAGACAAACTCTCACCACGGTCGTTCGAAATGTTAAATAATTTCAAGGATATCCATTGAAGGAATCATCGGAAGTCGTACAAAACGCCGATTTACACGCGTCAGACAGCGAGGGGCCGGGTATCTACTGTTCGGTCTGCGCTGCGCCGAATAGCGTAATCGACAGGCATTGCGTGGGGTGTTGGTCGTCCTTGGCCACCGTCCTAACATCGCAAGAGGAAGCGTCTGCGCTGCGTCGCCGGTTACTTGCTCGTAGGCTAGTCCGACAGTTAGCCCACTGGAGTGCTCTTGGCCTGGTGCTGACTTTCCTCATTGTGTACGCCCAGGGCAATTTGGTAAGCAGCGTAGTACCGTCGCCCAGTGGTTTCACCAATTCGGCGGCCGGACTAGGTACCTGGTCGCTGTCTGGTAGGGACGTCGCTCATTCTGCATGGGTAACGAACGAGCCATTGTTGAAGGGTGACCTCGCTTGGCGCTTTGAGGGTGGTCAACGGTTGACGGCGGGGCCCGTGGTGGCGGGTGGGAGTGTTTACCAAACGACGTGGAACGAGCGGATTGTGGCTTTGGACGTTCTCACTGGCGCGCTGCTTTGGGAGTTTCCAGTGCTGGGTCCTGTGGATGGTTCTCCTGCATTAACCGACACAAGCGTTTACGCAGGTTTTCGCAGCGGGCGTTTCGTTTCTCTTGAGCGGGAAACGGGGCACCTCCTGTGGTCGGTAGAACTGGGCCATAGTATTTTTGCATCTCCCACAGTAAGCGCCGGTGTGGTCTACGTGGCCACGCATTCTGGTGAGGTTTTTGGGCTAGATGCCCATACTGGCCGAGCCCTGTGGTCGTTGGATGTAGGAGGAGGAGTCAATGCAGCCCCGGTCATTTCCGGCAAGTTCTTGGTGGTAACGAGTATCGAGGGAGTTGTCCATATTCTTGATCTGACGACCGGGGAAAAAAGGCTCGATTACAGCATTCGGCAGAATGTGCTTTCGACTCCCGCCTTCTTGGGGAATGTGCTCATCGTGGCGACGGACGAGGGCAACCTGTTGGCCCTCGATGCCACCAAAGTGGAATATCTATTTGAGCGCATGTTGAGGAGATTCCGGTCCCAATGGTTCCTTTGGGGCTTACAAGATACACCACCGACGCCCAAAGGTTTTCTTTGGAGCAGGCCGCTTGAGAGGGATTCGAAGGCTACTTCTCCGGCAATAGCGGATGGGCGGGCCTATATAGTGAGCACGGGCGGAATCTTGCACTCAGTAGATGTTGTCACGGGCGATCTCTACTGGGCATACGATGCCGGAAGCCCAACCAAGAGGCGAGTGGCCCCTGTGGTGGCTGGGGATTTCGTGTACATGGCTACCATATTTGGCGAGGTGCATGTGGTCGACCGAATCAGGGGTGACTTGGTGAAAATGTTCACCATTGAAGCAGAGCCATCAGCCCAGTTGGTGGTGGCTGATGGAACGCTTTACATACCTGGTGAGGACGGCTCTCTGACCTCAATCCGCTAGGCGGTGGTAGTTTCCGTTGTCGGCCTGCGGGTCATTAGAGCGGTTCAGCTGCACGCGTATTTCTTCGTCTATGAGTACCATTTCCCACGCACTTCCGACAAGACTCCGAGGCACTCCCGTACGATTATGCGTGGCCTTGTCTCTGTGGGAAGCAGGTTCTAGTGAGGTTATACTTATCCTGACCACGATGTGCACCGTTGTATAGGGGAGAGCAGCGGAGCCGTGTTTTAAGGGAAGGTTCCACTTCATGGACGATACATTGATCGGCCGGTTGCATGCTTTCAATGTGTCTCGCCTCAGCGCGGCGTTGGTGGCTGGTGCTGCGGGCACAGCCCCTCTAGTATCAATATTGTAACTTTTAGCGACGGCCCTACCGGTCCTGTCCCAGATAATGGACCCGGTTTAATCAGGCATGCAGGTTGTCTTCATTGATAACTAGGGCGAAGAGAACCTAAACGCCAGCGATTTCGGCTAAGCCATTTCACAGCGAAACAGATAGTCTCTGAATGAGACGAACCCTCCAACGGGATAAAGACTTTCATAGTGGTTTACCCTCCGTGCTGTCTGTATACCTTGAGCAGGGGCTTGGTTAGAGCCTCGATTACTCAACGGGCTACGTAAAGCTAGGAAGGTTCGTATGCAAGAGTTGGACGGTTATCAAGTGCTGTGTGCGGATGCTTTGATGGCTCGGATGCACTTACTGGTTGGAAGGCAGAGGTGTATTCTGTGGAGTTTTAGCGAAAATCGCCTTATGTGTGGTATCTGATGAAGGACGCTAGACACCAAGGTGATTATAGGAGTAGGGTTGCGTCACTTTATTGGCGCGAGGAGGTTTGTTATGGTAGGACGTGAATTGTCCCCTGAAGTAGGAAGCCATGGGCTCACTGAAGAGGAGATTATCCATATCCCTGGCCTTGCCAGTAGGTGGGTGACATTGGCCAATGGTGCCCGGGCCCACTACGTGACCGCTGGCGATACGGGACCTGCAATAATCCTGCTGCACGGTGGCATCGAGGGTTCATCTGGAACGGCAGGCTGGCGCTTCATGGCCCCGTTTCTAGCAGCCAATGGTTTCAGGGTCTATTGTCCTGATGAGCCGGCGTATGGCTGGGCCGATACGCGGCCCCAATATTTTGCCCACTATGGAAGACTCAGCCACATACAGTTCATTGACGACTTTGCGACGGCGCTTGGCCTAGACAGCTTCCATATTTCGGGCAACTCCATGGGCTGCGGAAACACGGTGCAGTATGTGACCAATCACCCCGAACGCGTTATCAGCTTCGCTATGATTGCCACTGGCAGCATGTTCGATTTAGAAGACCCAGCGAAAAAGGTGGAGCGGAAGGATGGGAAGTTCACGCCTAATCCGAACTATGAGCGGGAGCCTTTCGATGGTTCTGAGAAGAGCATGCGAGAGCTGATGGAAGGGATTATCTACAAGCCCACGGCCATCTGGCCAGAGCTCATCACTATGCGGACCCTGGCTGCGGCCCGTCAGAAGGAGGCCCAGAAGGCCTATCGTGCGGGTAGCGAGCGGGTTGCCAATGACATCAACTTGTCGCAGAAGCTTTTAATTAAGGGGCGTTTCGATGTGTTGACTATCCCAGCTATCTACCTCTATGGAAAGCAAGACGTGCTGAGTCCGGTGGAGAACGCCTTCCAGCAAGAAGACGCGCTGCCGAATATCCAAATGTTCTACCCGGACCAGTGCGGCCACCAAGGCCAGACCGATCAGCCGGAGATCTTCAACCAGACCTTCTTAGAGTTCTTCAAGTACGGTAAAGTGAGTAAGGAGACGGCAGAGTGGGCGGGCGTTTCCGACCGGAGGCCCATCCACCCACACCTCGTTGACCTGGACGGGTCAGTGGTGCCCCAGGAGGTCATTAACCTCAAGGGAGGACGCTGAAGGGGTACATTTTGTAGGTAAGCGTGCTGAAAGCAGTTTGTTAAAAGAGAGGAGCGCCACGATCGTGGCGCTCCTCTTTTTAGTATTCGACGTCCTTCTTGTTGGCGGTGATCCTGCAATGATAAGTGGTTTCTTGCGGGGATACCGCAGTATTGGCTACGGCTCCAAGGAGCTATGCATGGCTCTCCGCCCCAGAGTACCATCCATAGTCGGACCTGCCCCTAGGAAAGCAGGAGTAAGCGACGACGGGCCAATTTCAGCACCATTGCAGAACTGACCATTTTGAATTCTCCTCTATCTATCTAGGCGTTCTATCGATAGCGAAGGTTTGAACTAGCCTTTATTTATTGCGGACGTTGCGCCTGGGCCGCCCTGGATCCCACACCTCCGGAGCTTCCATCCACCACCTCTCCTGTCCCGTCCCACGCGGCGAGCTGGTTGACCTCTTCGAATTCCTCGGGGCTCAGCGTCCACTCTGCCGCAGCGACGTTGGCTTCCACCTGCGCGATGCTGCTGGTACCGGCGATTACACTGCTGACCTGCTTGTGGGCCAAGAGCCAACTGAAGGCCAATTCCAGCACAGTGTGGCCACGCTCTTGGGAGAAAGTATTCAGCGTTTCAAGGACCGCTTCATTGCGGGTGTTACGGGTCTTGGAAATGATGCCGCTACCCTCGGCGCCTCGGGAGCCTTCGGGTGCGGCCTGGCCGGGCTGGTACTTGCCGGTGAGAAACCCACCACCTAGAGGGAAGTAGGGGAGGAAGCCGACGTTGAACCGTTGGCAGTAGGGCAGTATTTCCAGTTCCACGTGACGGCGCAGAACGTTGTAGTGGTTCTGGGAGGAAACCATGAGAGGCCATCCGTGTTGCTCTGCGACCTTGTTGGTTACCGCGTGCCGCCACGCTCCGTAGTTGCTCACTCCCAAGTAGCGCACCTTCCCCTGTTCCACGAGCGCGGCCAGGGGTTCCATGACCTCTTCTTCTTGCACGGAAGGGTCGGGCTGATGGAGCTGAAGGAGGTCGATGTGGTCGGTTTGGAGTTTGATGAGGCTCTCTTCACAGTGGGCGAAGATGCGATCCCGAACGCTCTGGCCATCTTTACGGTTTCTCAGGTTGAACTTCGTGGCGATGATGAGCTGGTCCCACTTCCCTTTCATGGTGTTGCCGATGAACCGCTCGCTATTTCCCTCTCCATACCCGATCGCCGTATCAATGAAGTTGATTCCTAACTCCAATGCACGGTTGATGTTCTTGGTGGTTTGCTCCTGGTCGAGTCGTGGAGGGCCAAAGGTGTTGCCGCCGAGTCCCACCGCGGATACCTGCAGGTCGGATGTGCCGAGTTGTCGATATTCCATCTGTCTGTGCACTCCCTCTCGATTGAAATTCCAGCGTTTCTTTGATCTTCCGGCTGGCTGTGGCGTCTTTTTAACGATGTTTACACAGGATTGCCTGTGGTGCGGTATTTATACACCAGTGTCGATGTTTTGTCCGCTCACCAATGAGGCGGCATCTTTGTCGACAAACCAGACCAGCGTGCCATCGTTTGCCTTCACGAAGGCGGAAGGAATCGGATCGTCGCCCAGCTTGGGACTAAAAACCTTCCGAACGGCTGCGGCTCTTCGATCGCTGTTGGTGACGAAGAGGATGTGCCGCGCGTGACACACCAGGGCGTAGGTTACGGTTACTCGCCAGTCTTGGACTCGGGGCAGCCAGGTGTGCGTCACGGCCGCTTCGATATGGTCCCGCTCCTCGTAGGCGCTGCCGCCTACCTCCAAGGAGGCCGTATGTCCGTCTGGGGCGAGGGCGTGCAGCATGATATCGATGCGGGGCATTCCAGGCATGGGGAGCAGTGAGCGCAGCACTGCCTCATGTTGCCGCGCGGACGCTTCGGGTGTGATCTCCTGGGTCTGTATGAAGTGGAGGTTGCTCTCGGGGATTGGAACCTTATCCGTAAGCTCCCGCATGATCATCCCGGCATTGCTTTGGGCGTCGGTAAAAGGCACCCATCGCTCGTCGCCCATGAACAGATGTGTTTGGCTCCAGGGGATGGCGGTGGAGTAGGGCGGTTGGGCGAGGGTGCGGTAGAATTCCGGTGGCGTCCCGTTGCCGGAGAGTCCGATTACGCAGATCCCGCGTTCCGCAACGCTGAGCGCCACCGTCTCTGCTACGTATGCGGCTGCTGCCTGGGCCATGCTGTCGGTGTCCGGCGAGGTGTTGAGTTGTGCTTTCATGTATTTCCACCTATTCGACGGTATTAATCGGCGCTAGTGTGCTGGGAATGCTTTCGGCCGGCGCATAATCGTGGAGAGGGAAATTGAAGGAATGGCGAGATCTCGATTGCGTATTGGAGACATATGGTATAATAGGCTATCCGCAGTCCCGATTGCAGTTCCGCTCGTGCCCGTATGTCACTAGCATGGCGCTCTTGCATCAAAGGATCGGAAATTAGTTTGTAGGAGTGCTTATGCGCATTTTTGTCGGTAATCTGTCCTTCCAGACCCAGTCCCAAGAGTTGGAGTCCGCGTTTGGAGCCTACGGCGATATTGAGTCAGCCACGGTCATCACTGACCGCGTCTCCGGCAGGTCCAAGGGGTTTGGCTTCGTTGAGATGCCAGATGACAGCCAGGCCCAAGCCGCTATCAGCGGTATGAACGGGAACGAGCTGGATGGACGGGCTTTGACGGTAAATGAGGCTCGCCCCCGTGAGGATCGTTCCGCCGGCGGCGCCGGCGGCGCCGGCGGTGGACGTCGCTGGTAGTCGAGCCTTAGAGACTAGAGAGAGCCCCTGGAAAACCAGGGGCTCTCTCTTTCACCTCTAGGCTTTGCAACTTACTTATTTTACGAGGAGGCGTAATGCTTTCTGTGCTGTTGTTTGGGTTCGGTGCCCTTGCGGTTGGTCTGGTTTACGCGAGCATGGCGGAGTGGGTGATTCATCGCTTTCTCATGCACCGTCCGCTTCCTGGGTACCGTCATTTTTTCGTTGGTCATGCTCAAGTACACCACGGGATTTATAAGGCTGATGCGACCTATTTGCTAGGCGATCGCCAACCAGAGCAGTTGATGCTGGCCTGGTGGGCCATGCCAATCCCTGTGGCGGTTCATGTACCGGGACTCGTTCTCGTTGCCCTATGGTTTTCCCTCCCTGCGGCGGTGGGCCTGTTTTTGGCGTTCTCGCTCTATCAAGCGAGCTACGAGTACTTACACTATTGCATGCACGTCCCTCAAAACCGTTGGTTCGAAAACACAAGCGCCTTCCGGTGGATAACTGAGCATCATAGGGAGCATCATCGCAAGCACAGCAGCAATTTGAACGTCGTTCTGCCCTTCGCGGATTTTCTCTGGCGAACACGTCGGCGTCCATTGGCTGAGTAGCGACAGGATTTGAGTGTTTCTCGCTATCTGGATTACAGGACGGTAAAAAGAAAGGGCCAGCGCGTTGCGCGGGCCTTTTCTTTTTGGCTTTAGTATTTAACGGAAATGACCCTTTGGACGTTGACGTGCCTGCGCCGGTTCCCGAGTCAAGGATGTCGGATTTCTATCCGATACCCATAGATACTTTCTTCGTAGGAGTTATGGGTACGCCATGGTGCGCCTGACAGTTTCCAACCGGTGACGCATTTTCGTGGTTTATTGTGTGTATTCTCTATGATGGCTGAACAGGACGTCGAGGAGCCTGCGATACTCCCGAACGAATCAACTCCCAGCCGCGGGTGCGGACTCAGCCTCTGAAGACGAATTGGCTGGTGGGTGTCCGACGGGTGACCAGTGTATCTTCGGGGTATCCCAGTGATAGCATGGAGACCACCGACCAACTGGTGTCCACACCGAGAACATCATGGAGACCTGGCAATCTACTGACTCGTCCCGTTTCCCACGAGATGCCGAACCCCTCAGCCACTGCGGCCAGGGACATATTTTGGATGGCGCAGCAGACCGAAGCATAGTTTTCTTTGGTCACGAAATCGTTGGGACCCGGAACGGAGAAGACATAGATAACCACGGGGGGTGAGAGGATTCGCTTACGGTAATTTTCCGCTTTTGCTTCGTCGCCCAGTTCCTTCAAGGTCTGGTCGAAAGCCAAGTTGCCCATGCTGCGCCGCAGAGGGCTGTCCTGTTCCATAACCACGAAGCGCCACGGTTCCGTCATGCGGTGGTTGGGCGCCCAGACCGCCGTGGCTAGGACCCGCTCCAGCGCGGGATAAGGAACAGGTTGGTTTCGAAAGCTTTCAACTTGCCTGCGCCGATAGAGGGCTTCGTAGACGCTGACGGTTGTAGGGGGGACGGCTACTTGGTCCCACCGGTCCATTTCCTGCATCCCCGAATCACTCATACAAGCATTTCCTTTCAGCGAATTTGGTCTGGTGGTGGGTGGGCAACAGGCACTCTTATCGGCCTGGACCCTCCATGCCATAGCCGACCTTCGCACGAAGGGCGAGAAAAGAGGCTATGGCATGGATACGGAAGGTTGGGGTTGTAGGTTATTTCGAGGAACCTAAAAGGATGGAGTCTCCCTCCATTTTGATTTCATAGGCGACAATCGGGTGGCCCTGGGAGTTGTGTGGTTGGCCAGTTTCCAGGTGGAATGACCATCCGTGAAGCGGACAGGTCAAGATTCCGTCGGCGATAGACCCTTCGCCCAGGGGACCGCCCGAGTGGGGACAGATGTAGTTGACGGCGAGGTAGTTGCCACCATCGTTGAAGAGGGCGATCATCTTACCCCGCAGACGACCTGCCTGGGGCCTTACCAGTTTGCCTTGACCTGGCTGGATATCACCCATCTTGGCTACGGGAACGAAATCGGGGACTTCCTGTTGTCCAGACTGCTGAGGTGTTGTCATGCTGCTTCGTTTCCTCCTTCGTAGGCTACCTCGTTTATACCATAGTTGACAGTTGGGAAGGGGCCGGAACACATCCGGTTCCGGCCCCTCTTCAATACCTGCTCAGGACTGCTGCTACAGGTGCCAGAAGCCGGCACCCATGCCCATGATGCCCCGATAGGTCGGTGCGTAGGCCAACACCTCCGGTTCCGCGTTGCCGATGGCGCCTAGCATGACAACCCAACTCAAAAACTCCGTATCACCGTTTTCAAGCAGGTCCTTTGCACTCAGAGTTGCAATCTCTTCTCCCCGACCTTCGGACATCTGGGCAAGGATTTTTTGGTCAAATTCCTGGCTGATTTCTCCGTAGCCCAGAGACCCTTCCATGAACTCGTATGGAAAGCTGGCAGTGAAATGAGAGAGGCCGCCGCTGGCGCAGATCATAACTTCCTTCGCACCAGTGTACCGTTCCACGGCCCGGCGAATCACCTGCCCGAGCTGATACCCGGGGCTTGGTGAGGGTACGGGGGGGTGGATAGCGTTCACGAATACGAGCACCACCGGAATATTAGCATCCGGGTCCAGTCGACTCAGGACGGGACGTGGGCGTGCGCTATAAGTTTATCGTCAGGGAACTTCTTCACGAAGGCCATGTCGATGTCCGACTCGACTGCTTCTCTCAGGATTGCGTTGGCCAGGTTCGCTTCCGACTCGTAGCGTACTGTCGGAGCATCGCTACCGCGGGCGCCGACCTGGAAGTGGTCGCCGGTGTAGACCGTAATCTGGGGGATCAGGGTGTCAGTGAAGTGTTCGTTCTGGTCGTCGCCTATAAGAATGAGCGCCTGGGGTTTTCCGTAGCCAGAGCCTGTTGCATCCGGTCCTGGGCGCCACGGATACGGGCATAGCCCTCAGCCAGTTGCGCGTCGGTCTCCTTGGCCACATTCGGGTGCACAGGCGCGGCCACGCCATACCGGCGCTGGTATCCTTGGCCGACCCGTTCCCGCATGGTGTCCCATTCCGAGGGCTCCATGAACGCAAGCGCGTGGGGTGTTGTGGGGTGTTGCCATTCCTCCACTGAGTTTTGCCATAAGAACCTCCTTTAGTTCGGAGTTGTCGCTCCGTGTCTGCCTCTTCGTCTGGAACTCATTAAATGCCGGCCAGATGGCGGTCATGAGCAACGTCGGGACGCCGTTCCACAGAGTGTCGTCCTCGCCGGTTGGACTGAGCCTATGATCGATGTGGTCTTAAACCAAGTCTGGGCATAACCGTACTGATGTGTTCACAGGGATCTCGTCTTCTTATTGGAATGAGTATCCCAACGGTATGTAGTCCTCACCGTCAGTGTACGTCACACTGCCGTTGAGGCTAGTTTGCGGTAACATGGCTTAAAACCTGGTCAAAGGGGGTGGAGTCCCATGGCACTCATGCAACTGCAAGACCAATTCACTGAGGTTAATGGACTACGAATGCGCTACCTGGAAGTGGGCAATGGGCGGCCAACGCTGCTGCTGCATGCGCTGAATCCACGCGCCTGCGCCGAGGAGTGGCTGAAGAGCATGCAAAGCTATGCTGGCGCTGGACGCCGTATTTTCGCGCTGGACATGCTCGGATGGGGGCTGTCGGAGGGGCCGAAGGATGGCAGGTACCATTTCACGGTCTGGATCGAGGCCATTCGAGCCTTTTGTGATAACCATAATCTGGAGCAGGTGGATATCGTGGGCCGGACCATGGGAGGCTGGCTGGCGGTGCTCTTCGCCGAGAAATATCCGCAAAGGGTGGGACGGCTGGTGCTGTTCAACAACGCGGGGTTGAACCCCCGTCCGCCGCTCACCTACAGCAATCTCAGCACTATGCCGTCGCTAGAGAGCCTACGCGATTCCTATGAGGACGTGGACGTGGCGGAGCGCATCTACGAGCGGCTTCACCAGCCAGGCAAGGTTGAAGGCTTCAAAACGCTGTTGGACTATGTGATGGACCCCCTGGTACGCGATGAATGGGGGCTACGGCCACGCCTGCCAGAGCTGCAGACGCCCATGCTCTTCGCTATGCGCGATAGCGGGGGAGAGATGGCCACGCAATACGCCATCGAGGGGTTCAACCTGGCTCCCCATGCCCAGTTGTTCGTCACAAAGGGGACGGGCTCGAACGATTCATCAGCAGAGGCTGAGTTGGAACAAGCTGCCGTGGCCTTTCTGGGGAATGGCTGAACCATGTGGTGTAAGTGACGAGATAGGAATCCTAAAAAATGCATCGCCGTATGCACAAAGCGTATCGCACCCGTGTGGTACTAAGCAGAGAACAAGTATATTCTATGAACGATATGACGCCAGGAGTAAGTGTGAAGGTCGGCACAGAAACTAACGAGATGGTCCCCTCGGGCGTGGCCGGTGAAGAGGGTCATCGTATCTCCATTCGTCAGACGGAACTCCTTGCTAAAGTTGTGGAGTATGCGAAGAAAACCATCACCGGTAATCCCGGTGGTGGGGCTCGTCCCTGCCAATTGCTCCGAGGAACTCTGTGAGCTTCCTCACAGGGCTGGCTCTGCGCCGCCGTTCGGTAACTATTCTATTGATCGCGATGGTCCTTGGCGGAGGCGTCCTGACCTATCGGAGCCTCCCTGTGGAGCTTCTTCCCGAGATTGAGTTTCCCCTCGTCACCGTTTCTACCTTCTACCCCTCGGCCAATCCGGACGCTGTCGTACGCGATGTGACAGTCCCGATAGAGAACGCCATATCCGGCATCACAGGGCTGGATTTGGTTCAGTCAACATCGTCTGAAAACCGCTCGCTCATCCTGGCTAATTTCACGTTTGGTACCGATATGGGAGAGGCGGAACGCACGCTTGCCAGCCATCTGAGCAGCATAGTGTTTCCAGTGGGGGTTACGGACCCGCAGGTGGGGCGCATCGATTCTGAGAGCTTCCCAGTGATCCAGCTGAGTGTCTTGAGCGATCGAGATATTCTGGACACCCAACGCGTGGTTGAGAGGATGGTACTCCCTGCGATAGTAGGGCTGGATGGCGTCTTCAACGTTGAGATTACCGGGAATGTCCAGCAGCAGATCCTCGTAGAGGTCAACACAGACCGCCTATCAGAGTTAGGGATATCTCTGTCCCAGGTGGGGAGAGCCCTGCGGGACAATAGCTTTACCCTACCGGCCGGGTCCATAACGCAGGGGGGACAGACCTTTTCTGTCCGGACGACGAACGCTTACACCTCGCTCGAGAACCTTCGCGGCCTTGTGGTGGGATTTTCCCCTGGGTCCGGTGGCGTGCCCAGCGGAGAACAGGTTGACGAAACAGGGGTGCCGCAGCCCGTGCTGCTTTCCGACTTAGCTGAGGTGAGCCTCGGGACGAACACCGGGGCGAGCGTCTCACGGACCAATGGCAGTGCAAGCTTGGGCCTTGCTGTGATCAAAGAACCCAAGGCCAACACGGTTGATGTGACACGTGCCGTGTTGGAGAGTCTCTTGACTTTGGAAGCGCTACCTTCCGACGTGCAGATCGTCACCATAACTAACGATGGGCCAGAGATTAAGGCGCAAGTGGATACGCTTCAGCAGGAGGCGATCCTTGGCTTTTTCTTCGCGATTACCGTTGTTTTCGCCTTTCTCATTACGCGGCGACCAACCATTATGCAAGGCATCCGGCTCACCATCAGACCGACGCTCGTCATCGGTCTGTCGATTCCCCTCAGCATCCTTACGGGTATTCTCCTAATGGGCACACAGGCTATGACGCTCAACCTTATGACACTGGGGGGGCTGGCGATTTCCGTCGGGCGGGTTGTGGATGACAGCATCGTGGTTTTGGAGAACGTCTACCGCCATATTCAAAGGGGCGAAGATCGCTTTCAGGCGGCTCTTGAGGCAACGAGGGAAGTTGCTCCGGCCGTTACGGCTTCAACTCTTACCACTATTGCGGTTTTTGTTCCTTTGGCCTTTATTCAGGGCTTGGTGGGTTCCTTTTTCCTTCCCTTTGCCCTCACGGTCAGTTTCGCTCTGGTTGCATCGCTGCTGGTGGCGCTGACCTTCGTGCCGGTATTAGGAGCGTTGTTGCTGCGGCCTGGCGATCTCCGTGCAGGGGCGACGGCCAACGCGGGTAACGCGACTGACGGCAACACTTGGATGCAGCGGCTCTACGAACCCGTCCTTCTCTGGGCGTTGCGTTACAAGGCCGCTACCCTCCTTACGGCCTTTATGCTCACGGTGGGAAGCCTTGGGTTCATCGTACTTATTCCCATCACGCTGTTCTCTTCGGGTGGTGAGCGCTTCCTTTCCATCGAGATGAGCCTTCCTTCTGGGACCGCCGTTGACGGGATATTTACTGAGGTGAACCAGATTGAAGGGGTTCTCTCCCGACTGGTAGACGAGGGGATTGTGGAGATTTACCAGACTACCGTTGGGGGAGAGTTCAGTCCCTTCGGCCCTGGTGCGGGAAGTGGGAGCCTCAGCAGCGCCATCATATTGGTCCGCCTCGCGGAAGATGCCCCCGCCGAAACGGTCGAAAACCTGAGGGTGGAGATGAGTGTCAACGGCAGGAAGATCGCCATCACTCAGATAGGCGAGGGGCCTCCGCAATCTGGTCTGGACGTGAGCGTTACCGGGAGCGACTACGGCCTAATTTCCGGTGTCGCCGAGCATCTCGCCGCGGACTTTAGTGCGATTGATGGGATCATCAATGTCCGTAGCGATGTTTCCGAAGCCAAGGATGAAATTGTTGTTACGGTGAAACCATCAGAGGCGGCGGCGGTTGGGCTTACCGCGGCTGATGTGGCGGCGCAGGTGAGCCAACTTCTAGTCGGACAGGCTGTGACGCAGGTAAACCTTGATGGAACGCCGCTGAGCGTTATCTTGCGGGGACGCCCTGCGGATGTGGATAGCATTGAGAAGGTAAGGGCGATGATTGTCGCCGGTCCGAGTGGTTCTACCAGCCTGGGCCAAGTCGCGGATGTTGCCTTTGAGAAGGGGCCCGTTTCCATTAGTCGCTCCGCAGGCCGGAGGTCGGCCAGCATCACGGGGGCGATTACAGCTGAGGATACTCAGGCGATTAGCCGAAAGGTACAATCGCGAATCGATGCGGTGGAGCTTCCCCCGGGAGTAAAGGTCTCGTCTGGTGGGATCTTCCAACAGATAGCTGAGGGGTTCCAGGACTTAGCCCTGGCTATGGTAGTCGGTGTGTTGTTGGTCTACCTCGTGATGGTTGCGAGCTTGGGGTCGCTGAGGAACCCGTTTGTCATCATCATGAGCCTTCCCCTTGCCCTCATTGGAGCTCTTGCGGCGCTCGCCATTACGGGGCGAACTCTAGGCCTGCCCGCGGCGATGGGACTGCTGCTGCTGATTGGCATTGTGGTCACCAACGCCATTGTGCTCATTGCCTTCGTTGAGCAACTTAGGCAACGTGGAATGGGTATTCACGAAGCGTTGGTCGAGGGCGGGCGTGTGCGTCTTCGTCCGATTCTGATGACAGCTTTTACGACGAGCTTCGCGCTGGTGCCGATGGCGGCTTTCGTGAGCAACGACGGTGGTATTATCGGAGCTGATCTGGCCACGGTCGTCATTGGTGGCCTTATTAGCTCCACCTTCCTGACGCTCATCGTCGTGCCTGTGGTCTACACGGTAATGCACGTCAATATTCCACGTTTCCTCCACTCGGTGGGATCGCGGTCCCGGCGAGCTGCTCCGGTTGCGCTGACTACAGGGAAAGAGTAGCGACGAGTACGGCCTGAGGCTAGCCGCAGTTGGCGACGGAAAGCATATCGGTCGGGATCCCTTAGCCGTTCTTGAGGAAATCGAGCACCAACCGGTTGTATACGTCAGGGTGCTCGAAGGGTGGCCAATGTCCGCAATCCTTGAGAATCACCATGCGGGAATCGGCCAGGTAGTTGAAGATGGTCAAGCCAACTTCGTAGGAACACATACGGTCGTCGCGACCGTAGATGACCAAGGTGGGTGCCTTGACCTTGTGCAAACTAGCGAGGTTTGAGTGAGGTGAACCTCGCCCTCTGCGTCGCCTTGCAGGCGGCATTGCAGCGAGTGCCTTGCTGTAGCTGGTGTGCAGATACTCCACCAGGTCGTCGGTGACGAGATTTTGGTTGTCAAGGTGGACGCTCAGATACCGGCGAAAGTTCTCTCGCGTTGGGTCGGCGGTCACTTCGCCGGCTATTCTGTTCCCCTCAGAAGGCCTATTGGCAATTATGTAGGGTTCGCCTCCGGAGAAGGACTGTCCCGTGGAGTGGTGGCATGCGCCGGTTACTAGGCGATTGACCCGATCGGGGTAGGTGAACCCGAAGACCAGGACAGAGGTGCCGCCCATGGAGTTCCCTACCAAACTCGCTTTGTCGATTCCTAGGGCATCCATCAGGGCCAGCGCGGTGCGTGCAGCTGTCTCATGGCCGGTCTCGCCGCGCTTTGCGGGAGCAACGGTTCGGCCTGACTCAGCCATATCCATCAGGATGCACCGGAAATGCTGAGAGAGAGGGCCGATCGTTTTGTGGAAGTTAATCCAGGCGGTTGTGCCAGGCCCATAAGAGTGGATAAAGATCACCGGATCGCCTTTGCCCGCTTCATGGAAATGGATCTTCATGTCGCCGACTTCGACAGTCTTGCTGGTGCCTGCCTCGGTCAGGTTCATGCCGGTGATCATGCAGTCTCCTTGGCTTTTACGTTGCGTGGGGACAAAAGGCAGTCTAGCGAGTCGCCCGACCTTGTCAACTCTTCCCGTGCAACTTCGCTGCGATGTAAAAACTGCGCCGATTCCAGTGCAGATGCTGGCGTCGGCGTTGGTTTGCAAAACGCCGAGATCGGGCCAGACATGCATATTCGATAAAGGGGTAGGAGAAGCAGAGGGGCGCGGATTTCGTCAGTCAGTTGCGAGCCCAAAGGCTTGGGCGATGAGGGCGTATGAGCGTATCTTATCCTCGATATCGTAGGTGATGGTGACGATACCCACCTTGTCGGCGCCGTATGTTTTGGCTACGTCAATGATTTCATTTTTCACCGTGAACGGGTCACCGTCGATGTACCCCGCGCGGAACTTCCGTTGCCACTCCACGGCTTTTTCACTCAACGGGAAGTCTAGCGCCTCGCCGGGCGGAAGGAGGCCCTCCCGGGGTGCATCCATGACGAAGGCTGCCTTATGGAGGTTACGGCTGGCTCCCAGATAGTCGGCCTGCTCCTGGGTTGGGGCGCACATGACTTGAAGGGCTAAGAGAACCTGCGGTTCAGGGAAGAGGGCCGACGGCTGGAAGTTGTCTCGATAGGCTTGGGCGATGGAGGGACCCTTCTCACGGATGTCACCGAAGAAATCGGCGTAGGCGTAGGGCAGTCCCAATTGGGAAGCCAGCTTCGCGCTCACGTCGCTGGAGCCGAGCAACCAGACTTGAGGGGCCGAGACGGACGGTGGGCCGGCTTGTGCATGCAGGCTGGCGAAATCGTGAGTATCAGGCAGCGTCCCCTTGAGGAACCCCACAAGGTCGCTGACCTGATCAGGAAAAACGTTTTCTTCAGGCTGGAGTTTCGGATGGGTCAGGGCACGGGTTGTCAGCTCACCGCCACCGGGAGCACGGCCGATGCCCATCTCGACGCGGCCAGGGTAGAAAGACTCCAGCACCTTGAATTGTTCGGCCGCGTGAAGGGCAGAGTAGTGGGTGAGAAGCACGCCCCCGCTGCCTACCTTGATCTGATTAGTGTTCGCCAGGATTTGCCCTATTAGTATCTCGGGGCTGGTCCCCACAAAGGTGCTGCTATTGTGGTGCTCGGCAACCCAAAATCTGCTGTAGCCGAGTCGGTCCGCCGTTTGAGCCAATCGGACAGTATCCTTTAACGCGTCGGTTGCGTTCCCACCCTTGCGTAGCGGAGATTGGTCGAGCACCCCTAGCTCTAACTGTCCGTCCAAAACATCCACCTCATGTTCGTGATTGTCTTCTCGTTACACTATCGCTAAACCGCACAGTCTTCAAGCGCGTTGGCTTTACGAAGAGTCGCGTCGATTGGTAGGCTGTTGGCAGGCCGGTGCCTTGAACCTACCGTTAGAGAAAGGATGGACTGTGATTGGCACGTTGTATGAGATAGTAGGTGGCGAAGCCTTCTTCGTCGCCCTGGTGGAGCGATTCTACGTGCATGTGGCGGAGGACCCCGTATTGCGTCCGCTTTATCCAGCTGACCTAGAGCCGGGCAAAGCGCACTTGTCCGGGTTCCTGGCCCAGTACTGGGGAGGTCCACCCAACTATTCCATGGTTCGGGGGCATCCTAGGCTTCGTATGCGTCACGCGCCCTTTATCATTGGCCAAGCGGAACGCGACGCCTGGGTCACTCACATGCGAACAGCGGTTGACTCCAGTGAAGCGGCACCGGTCGTGAAATCCGAGTTAATGGCCTACTTTAAAAACACCGCTACATTCCTGATAAACAGGCAGTGAAATTAAATAGGAGAATCGATAGTTGGCGGCCCCGTCACCCGGTGAGTTTATGGCATCGTCCGATTCGGAATTGTAGCTGGCTCATCCTCGATATTCACCGGCATACTTCGCAGCGGAACCCTTATCATCCCCAACCAGATAGTGACAAGTAGCAGGAGGGCTGCTGCGCCGCCAAAGGCCCATCTCAAGCCGTAGGCATCGCCGATGAATCCGAAGGGCAGCGCCGCCCCGGAGATGAGCCCGCCCGCAGCACTCCAGAGGCTGAACACGCGCCCGAGGTATTGAGTGGGGACCGTGGTCTGGAAGATGGTGTGGGCTAGCGCCGTCTGGGTAAAACCCGCAAACCCGACGATGATCATGAGCACGAAGGCACCTAAAAACCACGGATTGAGCGGGAAGGCGATGAGGGCTATGCAGAGGAGGACGACCAGCCGAGTGTATAGTCGCCCTTTCTCCTTGATTTCGAAAACTAGAAGGGAGGAGCTGCCAACCAGGGCGCCGATACCGGTGAACATGGCCAACAGTCCAGTCTGGGCTGCGTTGAAGCCAAGCTCCTGCCGGGCAAAACCCGGGAGCATCTGCATGAATGGCATACCGAGAAAGCCCACGGCAAACCCTAGGGTTATCAGGGTGCCGATCAGGGGCGTCGCCCTTGTGTAACGGAAGCCTTCTGCCATTTGGCGGAATGGAGCGAACCCTTGGATTGAGGGGGCCTCTTTAATGACTCGAACCAGGTAAAGTGCGCCGATCCCCACCACCAGGAAACCGGCGTTCACGACTGATGTTGGCCCGATGCCCACCCACGCAATGAGAAAGCCGGCCGCCGATGGCCAGAGGATGCGCGAGGAGTGCATCTGGATGGCCTTCAGAGCAACGGCGTTCATGGTCTCGTCACGACTGACGAGGCTTCGGATGAAGGCCTGACGGGCAGGCCCCATGATAGCTTGCGAAACCCCGAGAAGAACGGACGATGTGTAGACGTGCCACAGCTCGATGTGGCCGGTGAGCGTGAGGACTCCTAAGGTAATCAGGTTGGCCATGCTCATGGCCTGGCTTGCGAGCAGAATGTTACGCCGGTCGAAGCGGTCGGTAAGGACACCTCCGAAGAGGGCAATGACGGTCATCGGAACGCCTTGTATGAAGACGACGATGCCGAGTTGCGCCACCGAGCCGGTCAGGTCGAGGACCAGCCAGGCCAGAACGAACTGGCGGATGCCCTGGGCACCGGTCTGCCCGCAGCCGCTGATCCAATACCATCGATAGTTTCGGTTTCGCAAGGCGCGGAATGCCTTCATAAATCAACCTTAGGCGAGGGCGAATGAGGAGGAACTTTGAGTAGCGGTGGGAGACAAGGCTGAAGGCTCAGTCTCCCGGTCTGAAAGAGCCCTGGCGGAGAAGCCAGGGCTCTTTCTCATTCAGCACGTCGTACAGCTTATGCTGCGGAGGCCTACCCTACGAGCGATGCGATTTCAGGCCGGTTCTTGGAAACGCCGGCCCAGTCGGCCGTCTTTCGGCTTACTTTGCCGTCCCGCAAGAAGTCGACAAAAA
>Ga0302123_10001218_pt1 | contig 18467 bp, 14 predicted proteins | sample CB21_321_MG_FD_203109 | JGI IMG/M metagenome (GOLD analysis project Ga0302123, IMG submission 203109) | Marine microbial communities from Western Arctic Ocean, Canada - CB21_32.1 | ecosystem: Environmental > Aquatic > Marine > Oceanic | place: Canada: Western Arctic Ocean | collected 2017-09-28 | reverse complement strand
AAAATGAAGCAGGTGCTCAGCCAGAACGTTATCGAGCTATATAAGCTCGATATCTAGGCGCCACGCCAAGCATTCAGGCCGGGGCAGCCTATAAGGTTGCCCCGGCTTTTTTTGCGCCTGACCCACAAGAATTGGGCCGGTCAAAAAATTCCTAGTGGAGTTCGCCGCGGAGTTTCTGGCGCAACACGTCGATCGGCACGAGCTTGCCCTTAACGTTGACGCACCAGAATTGCCAGCCATTGCATGCCGGTGCGTTTTGGACATGGGCGCCGACTTTATGGATTGAACCGCTGAAATCGGATGTCGAGACGTTGCCGTCAGCGCGCACCCGAACGCTATGGCGTCGGCGCTCGTCTGTAAGCACGTCACCTGCGGTGAGTAGTCCGCGCTCGACCAACCAGCCGAAGGGAATGCGCGGCTCAGCGCGCTTCGACGGGGTACTCAGCAAGGTCGCGTCCTCACCCTCACTGATCGCAGCGATACGTTTCTTCGCGAGCTTGGCATAGTCCGCATCGCGCTCAAGACCAACCCAGTTGCGCCGCAGCTTTTTGGCGACGGCGCCGGTGGTTCCCGAACCGAAGAACGGATCGAGGATCAAATCATCGACTTCGGTCGACGCCAAAATCACCCGATGCAGAAGCGCCTCGGGTTTTTGGGTCGGATGGGCCTTGTGGCCATCGACCTTGAGGCGTTCGCGGCCGGTACAGAGCGGCAGCAGCCAGTCGCTGCGCATCTGCAAATCGTCGTTCAAGGCCTTCATGGCTTCGTAGTTGAAACGGTAGCGGGAATCGGAACTCTTGGAACACCAGATCAAGGTCTCATGGGCGTTGGTGAAGCGCCGGCCGCGGAAATTCGGCATCGGGTTGCTCTTGCGCCACATGACGTCGTTGAGAATCCAAAACCCTAGATCCTGCAAGATCGAACCAACCCGGAAAATATTGTGGTAGCTGCCGATCACCCAGAGGGTGCCGTCCTTCTTGAGCGCGCGCCGCGCCGCGCCGAGCCAGTCGCGCGTGAAGCGGTCATAGGTCTCGAAATCGGCGAAACGGTCCCAGGCCTCGTCGACACCGTCGACGAGGCTCTGATTGGGACGGTGCAGCTCGTTCTTGAGCTGAAGATTGTATGGCGGGTCGGCAAAGATCATATCGACGGCCCCCTCTGGCAGCGCCGACATGATCTCCACACAATCGCCCACCTCGATCCTGTCCGGATCGACGACTCTGCCAAGGCTCATGGCCGCGGAGAATGAGTCAACCGAGTCTGTCGGTCAATCTTATTTTTGAATCAGGGGTTTGGATGAATGAGTTGCGAGACTGGAGCAAAGCTGCGCCGGTGATGCCATGTCGGGCCGATCCGAATCAGTGCGGCGCGGTGTTCGGCCGTGCCGTAGCCGGCATTGCGCTCCCAGCCGAAGCCGGGATGGCGCCGGGCCAGACGGGTCATCAGCCGGTCGCGCGTCACCTTGGCGACGATCGACGCGGCGGCGATCGAGAGGCTGAGCCCGTCGCCGCCGACCACCGTTTGCACGGCGCAGGGCAAGGCGGGCGCGCGATTGCCGTCGACCAGGGCGTTGGCCGGGCATTCCGGCAGGCGGGCAAGGGCACGGGTCATCGCGAGCATGGTGGCCTGGAGAATGTTCAGGCGATCTATCTCCTCCACGCTCGCCGAGCCGATGCCGATCTGCGCCCGCCTGATCAGCAGAGCGAACAATTCCTGGCGTGAGGCGGGGGAAAGTTTCTTCGAATCGTCCAGGCCTTGGGCCAAAGCTTTCGGCAGGCCGCGCGATGGCAGGATCACGGCGGCGGCCACCACGGGCCCGGCCAGGGGTCCGCGGCCGGCCTCGTCGATTCCGGCGACTGGGCCGGGCAGGGTGCGTTCGAGCAGAAAATCAGGCACGGCGGTCAGGAATCCTGACGGTTGCCGGGGCCGCGTGGCCGGGCACGGCCCGGCTGGTTCGAACTCATCAGGCTTTCGCCCAGGCGCGGTGCGCGCCGGCGCGGTGCGGTTGACGGCGTTTCGCCGCCGGTTTCTTCCGCCTTGGCTTCATCCACCATGGGACGGCGGCGGGCCCGCGCGGCCAAGCGCAGCAGCGAGCGCGAGGTGGTGTCATAGGCATCGAGCACGAGATGGGCCTGATTGCCGGACAGGATGCGCATGATTTCGCGGCTCGAAGTGATGCCGAGCAGGGCCACGCGGTGCAGGCGGCGGGCGAGGGCGAGCCAGAAGGGGCTGGTCGCCAGGGAGAGCACGGTGATCGCGACCAGGAGAGGGTGGTCCTCCGTCGTGATCAGACCGGCCGAGAGTCCGACCGCCGCCAGCAGGAAGGAGAATTCGCCGATCTGGGCGAGCAGCGCGCCGGTCAGGAAGGCGCGGGTCCAGGGCTCGCGCAGGGCGCTGAGGATGGCGATGTTGAGCCCCGTCTTGGCGATGGTCACGACGACGAGGACGAGCAGGACCATGCCGAGATTGTCCCAGATATAGGCCAGGTCCAGCAGCAGGCCTACCGAGAGGAAGAAGACCATCAGCAGGATGCTTTGGATCGGCTCAATTTGGTGCAGCAGCTTTTCGCGGTGCCGAGAATTGCCGATCACCATGCCGGCCAGGAAGGCTCCATAGGCCGGCGACAGGCCGATCAGGCCGGTCAAGGCGGCGGCCGCGAAGCAGAAGCTCAACCCCGCGAGCGGCAGCAGCTCGCGCCGTTCTTCGATCCAGGACGCGAGGGGCAGGGTCAGGCTGCCGCGCCGGCCGAGGAACCAGATCAGCCCTCCCAGTACGGCGAGCGACAGCACGATGCGGCCGATCCCGAGGGCGCTGATGCCGGCGCCGGCCATGGCGTCGAGGGTCAGCATCATGGGCACGACGGCGAGGTCCTGGGCGATCAGGATACCGATCGTGATGCGCCCGACATTGGTGTCTGCCTCGCCCACATCCTCCAGCATCTTGATGGCGACGGCCGTGGAACTGACCGCGAACATGAAGCCGAGCAAGATGGCGAGGCCGATGGGCCAGTCGAAGACGAAGGAGAGGGCGTAAGTGGCCAGCACGCTGACCAGGATCTGCGTGCCGGTCGTGATCGCGGCAATGCGCCAGACCGCCTTGAAGGTGCTGACACTCAACTCCATCCCGACCAGGAAGAGAAGCATCAGCACGCCCAGTTCGGCCAGCAGAGCGATGCTCTCGCGTTCTGTCACCAGGGCGAGGGCGGAGGGGCCAAGGACGACGCCGGCGAGGATATAGCCGACCACGGCCGGTTGCTTGAGCCGGGTCATGGCGAGGCCGAAGGCCAGCGCGGCGAGCGCCGTCAACGCCATACCCGTCAGTTCATGGGGCCCATGCATGGCGCAATGCTAACACGAAGCGCGGGCCGGGCCGCAGGCTATCCGGCTTTTAGCAGGCTGTTAGAGAAGGGAAAGCTGATCTCCGGGTGCGGGCGGCGGGCGAAACAGGCTGGTGTCGAGCGCGAAGGCGTCGCGGCTGAAACCGAGGCGGGCGGTCGCCCGGTCGAAGCGCTGCTGGATCAGCTTGGCATAGGGGCCCCGCCCCTTCATCCGCTCGCCGAAGGTCGAATCGTAGAGCTTTCCGCCGCGCGATTCGCGCATCAGGTTCGGGACGCGCTGGGCGCGGGCGGGGGCGTGGACGCTCAGCCATTCGCCGAACAGATCTTCGATCTCGAGCGGCAAGCGAAGCAGGACGAAGCCGGCCAGGGTCGCGCAGGCGCCGGCCGCGGCGGTCAGAATATCTTCGAGTTCGTGGTCGTTCAGGCCGGGGATCATCGGCGCGGTCATCACCCCGACCGGGATGCCGGCCTCGGCCAGGCCGGCGATCGCTTCGAGCCGCCGGGCCGGGGTCGGTGCGTGCGGTTCCATCTTGCGCGCCAGCTTCGAATCCAGGGTGGTCAGCGAGGCGAAGGCGCGCGCCAGCTTGCGTTCCGCCATGCGCGGAAGGATATCCGCATCGCGCAGGATCAGGGCCGATTTGGTGACGATCCCGACCGGATGATTGAAGGCGTCCAGCACTTCGAGAACGCCACGCGTGATCTTCATCTTCCGGCCGATCGGTTGATAGGGGTCGGTGTTGGTGCCCAGGGCCATGACCCGGGATTGGTATCCGGGCTTGCGCAATTCCCGCACCAGCAGTTCGGGGGCATCGGGCTTGGCGAAAAGCCGGGTTTCGAAATCGAGGCCCGGCGACAGGCCGAGATAGGCATGGGTCGGGCGGGCGAAGCAGTAGACGCAGCCATGCTCGCAGCTCCGGTAGGGATTGATCGACCGGTCGAAGGGAATGTCGGGGGAGCTGTTGCGGGCGATGATCGTTCGGCTTTTGTCGATAGTCACTGTGGTCCGCAGGGGCGGAAGATCCTCGTCTTCCTCGGCGCGTGCCCAGCCGTCATCGACCGCTATGCGCCGCTCGCGCTCGAACCGGCCCGCTGCGTTTCTTGCGGCGCCACGGCCCTTGAGGGGAGCCAGGGCGTCTATCTCATCCATCGCGCGAGGCTATCGCGCGGATGAGAACATTATAAGAACATTTAGAGGGTCGATAGAGGATCCTGACCGCCCGCCCATTCCGCCCGCATGGCGGCGATCCGAACGGGATCGTGGCAGCGGTCGATATGGGCGAGGACATGGGCACGGAAGGCCGGGGCGAGGTCGTGGCCGGTCCAGGCGCCGGACAGATGGGCGGCCTTCATCTTGGCGAAGATGGTGACCGTGCGCAGCCAGGTCAGCCGCCGCATGGGCGCCAGCCAAGGGCGCAGGGCCTTCGCCAGAGAAGGCTCGGCGGCCGCCAGATAGGCGCGGTAGAACCCCGCGATATCGGCGGCTGAGAGCCCCATGGCGCAGGCCGGGTCCCAGCCGACGGCGGGGAGAATCGTTGCATGAGCGAGGTCGATGGTGATCGCACCGTAAAGCGCTTTTTCGAGATCGACGCAACGTGCCGAACCGTCCGCGCCGATCAGGAAATTGCCCGGCTGGGTGTCGGTCAGGACGAGCGCGCAGGGCTGCGCCTTGGCTCCCGCTCCGGCGGCAAAACGCTGCGCCCAGGCTAGATCCTCGGCCAGCATGGCGCTCGACTCCGAGTGCAGGCCGGCGGCCTCGAGATGGCCTGTCTGGGCCTCGATCACGGCCAGGGTGGCGGCGACCGGTTTGGTCTGGTCGTCGAGGGGCGGGCGCGCCTCGGGCAGCGGGGTGGGAAGGCCATGGATGGCGGCCAGGGCCTGGGCGAGGGCGGACAGGTCGCGGGGCAGGCTGGGCGGCGTGCCCGGGACCTCTTCGACCGCCAGGGCGCCATAGGGCAGGTCCGGTTCAGGTTCGAAGACGGCGAGCAGGCGCGGGGTGCGGCCCGAGGGCGCGAGACGGCGGAAGGCTTCGGCCTGGCGGGCCAGGGCCGCGCCCGGCGCCAGGCCCCAGAAGCTGGTGCGCGGCACGCGCAGCAGGACGGGCCAGCCATCGACCAGCATGCCGCGCAGGCGCAGATGGTCATGGGCCAGGCCGGTGGTCGGCAGGCGTTCCAGATCGTCGCTGCTGATCCGCCCGGCACCCGGCAAGCGGGCGGCGATGCGCGCGAGCGCGGCGGGATCGATGGCCGTTCGGGCCGGGGGCCGGGACTCGTCCGTCATGGTGCGGCGCGCCCTTCCTTTCGCCTTGTGCTATGACCCAGTGGCATGATGAGAGGCCTGTATGGCGCGGCATCGGAAGCCGCGCAAGCGGGCGAACCCGGCCGAAACGAGGTCAGACGAGGGGCCATGCCGAGCATCGTGATCCCGACCCTGAATGCCGGCGAAAGCCTCGCGCGGCTGCTGCCCTGCCTGGCCAGTCAAGCAGGCGAAATCATCGTATCGGACGGCGGCTCGATGGACGATACCCGCGCCATCGCCCTGTCCCATGGCGCGGTCCTGGTCGAGGGGCCGGCGGGGCGCGGTCCGCAGCTCGCCCGCGGCGCGGCGGCGGCGGCCGGTGACTGGCTGCTGTTCCTCCATGCCGATCTGGTGCCGGGGGATGGCTGGGCCGATGCGATGCATGCCCACATCGCCGGGTCGGACGGGGTCGACAGGGCGGCCGTCTTTCGTTTCGCGCTCGACGATCCGGCTCCCCAGGCGCGGCGGGTCGAGCGGCTGGCCAATTGGCGCGGCCGGCGGTTGGCCTTGCCCTATGGCGATCAGGGATTGCTGATCTCGCGTGGCCTCTACGACCGGATCGGCGGCTATCGCCCGCTACCGCTGATGGAGGATGTCGATATCGTGCGCCGCCTCGGCCGCGACTGCCTCGTCCTGCTCGACGCGCCCCTGGTCAGCTCCGCCCGGCGCTATCGGCGTGATGGCTGGTGGGCTCGGCCGGCGCGTAACCTGCTTTGCCTGTCGCTCTATCTGGCCGGAGTGCCGGCGACGGCCCTGCGCCGGCTCTACGGGTGAGGGGCAGGATGGGACCGCGCCGCGACTTGATCATCTTCGCCAAGGCGCCGCGTTACGGCGCGGTCAAGAGTCGCCTCGCGGCCGGGATCGGCGAGGCCGCGGCCCTGCGCTTCTACCGGGCGACGACGGCGGGGCTGATCCGCCGGGTCGCGCGGAATCCCCGCTGGCGAAGCACTATTTGGGTCACACCGGACGACTATGCCGGGCAGAGCCGCTTCTGGCCGTGCGACATCGCGCGCCGGGCTCAGGGCGGGGGCGATCTGGGGGAGAGAATGCTGCGCGCGCTCGCCGCGTCGGGGCCCGGGCCGGCGCTGCTGATCGGCAGCGATATTCCCGGGATCCGGGCGCATCATCTGGCCGAGGCTTTCGCTCTGCTCGGGCGCAACGAGGTGGTGTTCGGGCCGGCGGAGGATGGCGGGTTCTGGCTGGTCGGGCTGCACCGTCCGGACCGCCATCCGAGCCTCTTTAGTGGCGTGCGCTGGTCGACGGAACATGCCCTGGCCGATTGTCTGGCGAATATTGCGCCCGGCACAAAGGTCGGCCTGGCGGCAAAGCTGTCGGATGTCGATGACGCGGCGGGCTATGCCCGGATGTGCGAGGGTTAGGTCGCGCCGCCCATATGTTCCTGAAGACGGGGCATCAATTCGACCAGATTGCAGGGCCGCAAGCGCGAATCGAGCTGCCATTTGAGGATGCCGTCCCAGCCGTCCTTGCAGGCGCCGGGAGAGCCGGGCAGGGCGAAAAGGTAGGTGCCGCCGGCCACGCCGCCGGTCGCCCGCGACTGCATGGTCGAGGTAGCGATTTTTTCGTAGCTCAACATCCGAAACAGTTCACCGAAGCCGTCAATCCGCTTCTCGTAGATCGCCTCGAAGGCTTCGGGCGTCACATCCCGTCCGGTCAGGCCGGTGCCGCCCGTGGCGATCACCGCGTCGATCTGGGGGTCGCCGATCCAGCCGCGCAGGCGGTCGGTGATCGCGCCGATCTCGTCGCGCACGATCGCGCGGTCGGCCAGGACATGACCGGCTTCGGCGATGCGTTCGACGAGGATTTTGCCCGATCGGTCATCGGCGAGGCTGCGGCTGTCGGAAACGGTCAGGACCGCGATGCGGACCGGCAGGAAAGCCCGCGACTCGTCAATTCTCGACACTTTTGCCCATGGTCTCGGTCTTGGCGACGATGCGGGGCTTGCCGTCGAGGGCGATATAGGCCGGCCATTCCCCGGCGGCGATCGCGTCGAGCGATGGCGTGTCCTGGTCCAGCCGATCTCGGTAGATCCAGAAATAGGTCAGCACCCGCTCGATATAGTTCCGCGTTTCGCGCGAGGGCAGGCTCTCGATAAAGACCAGTGGATCACCGTCATAGCGGGTGTTGCGGTCCCATTTTGCCAGATTGCCCGGCCCGCCGTTATAGGCCGTCATCATGCGGAACAGGTCGCCATCGACCTCGCTATAGCCAATGAGGTGGAGCAGGTAAGCCTGGCCCAGGCGCATATTCTTCGCCGGATCGTAAAGGCTGCTGGAGCGGATCGAGCCGAGTCCTTCGAGATTGGCGACGAAGCGCGCCGTCGCCGGCATTAGCTGCATCAACCCGCGCGCACCGGCATGGCTTATGGCCCGGGGCTTGAACTGCGATTCCTGGCGCATGACTGCATAGACCAGCGCCCGGTCGACCTGGAAGCCATTCTCAGGCCGCCAGGCCGGTATCGGGAAATGCGCGGAGTCGAAACGGTTGCCGCCATCCGCTTCCAGCGCACCGGCGACCCGCAGGGACAGGCTAGGCAGGTTTGCGCCCACGGCGACCACGGCGATCGCGCGGGTCATTGCCGCCGTCTCAGGATGAATGCGGCGCAGTTCTTGTTCTGCCCAGTCGCGCTCGCCGGTCTGCAGCAGGGCCAGGGCCCGTGCACCACGCGGATCGGCCTTCAGCCCGGCGAGATCGCCGTTCGAGGAGGCCGGAAGCTGCCAGTCGAAATCGAGCGGCAGGCCGAGCGCGCGGCGGGCCAGCAGGCCATAGAAGGTGTGGCGTTCCTCGGCCGCACGGCGCAGCCAGGCCGAAACCTGGGAAGGATTGCGATTGACCAGATGAACCCTGGCGGCCCAATAGGCGCCGGCGGCGCGGTTCCAGCGGCTGGCATGTTTTGCCTTGGCGAGGGCTTCGAAATGGCGGCTCGCGCCGTCGAGATCGCCGAGGCGCCAAGCGGCGAGCCCGCCCGCCCAATGGGCCTGGGTCGCCCATTCGCCATTCGGAGCGGCGGCATCGGCAGCCGCCAGGGCTTCCTTGTCCTTGTTGTTCAGGTAGAAATTTTCGGCGACGCTGGCCCGGATACGCGCGATTTCGACCGAATCGAACAGGCGCTTCGCCTCGTCGGTCTGAAGGATTTCCATCGCGCCGCTTGGCCAGCCCTTGCTGAGCCGGTTGCGGATCGTCTTCTCGATGGTCGTCTTGCGCTTGGTTGCGGCCGGCCCGAGCGACTTGGACGAGCGGTAATAGCCGTCGTCGTCGTGGGAAAACGTCCAGCCGGAATAGATGCTGCCGCTGGGGGCGGGCGGATTGGCCGCGCCCTTGGGCTGGCGCTTCTTCGCCAAGCCATAGATCCGGTTGGCTTCCGGCAAGTCGGCATATTCGGCCAGCCAGTCGCGCAGCTCGGCATATTTCGAGCGATAGGCTGTGGGGTGTAGATAGCGCTGAGCCAGGACATAGCCGAGCAGACGCCTGTCCTTGAGCTTTTTGATCTCGCGATCGGCAGCCTGCAAGCGACCGACCTCTTGGAGACCGAAAATGGCGCGATAGGTTGCGGTGTCCTCGAACCCGAGGACGCCGGGAAGGCCGATCTGGCCGTCTATGTCGAAAATCGTCGCGAGGGCAGCCGTCTCGACGCTGCCATCGGCGGCTCGGGCAACGCTCGCCGGTGCGGACATGATGGCGGCAGATAACAAAACGGCGCCGATGAGAAGCCGTGCCGCTGCTTCGCCCCCCGAGGCGGTAATGGTTCCGAGACTCCAAGTCACGGAGACTGGATACGCACAAAATGGCGATTGATCAAGGCAACGGATTCCGCTCAGCCGACCTTTTCTGTGGACAATATAGGCAAGCTATTGTTCTTGCTTCGATTCGTCCAAACCGTCCAATTTTTCCTGAATGGCCAAAATATCCTGCCAGGCCGCCCGCTTCCCGGCCGGCGAGCGCAGCAGATAGGCCGGATGGTAAATCGCCGTGGCGGGAATCGATCGCGCCATGAAGGCGTTCTCGTAGGTAAACCAGCGGCCGCGCAGGCGCTTGATGCCCTCGCTCTTGCCCAGGAGGCTCTTGGCGGAAGAGCCGCCAACCATGACCAGCAGTTCGGGATCGACCAAGCTGATCATGCGTTCGACGAAGGGCAGGCAGGCGGCGATCTCGCCCGGCGTCGGTTGGCGATTTCCCGGCGGCCGCCAGAACAGCATGTTGGTGATGAAGAAGGCTTCGCGGTCCAGGCCGATCCAGCCGAGCATGCGGTCGAGGAGCTGGCCGCTGACACCGACGAAGGGGAGGCCGCGGCGGTCCTCGTCGGCCCCCGGGGCCTCGCCCACGAACATGATCCGCGACGCGGAATTGCCATCGCCGAAGACGAGATTGGTGGCCGTCTGTTTCAGGGCGCAGCCGTCGAAGGCGTCGAGCGCGGCGCGCAACTCGTCGAGCGTCTTTGCCTGTCCGGCAGCGTGCTGGGCCGTCTCGTTGACGACCGCGGGCGAGGAAAGGATAGGGGCCGTGCGCGGCCTGACGGCAGGCTGTGGCGGGACGGCGGCCGCCACCGACGCGACGGCCTGATAGCGGTCGACGGGCGTGGCGAGGATCGCCTCGTCGGCGCCAGCTTCCATCTGCCAGCGCAGAAGTTGTGCGAGGTCCCATGTCGACGGCATGGCCCAACCTACCACTCGCATATTGCGGGAGGTAGCCGCATGATGACGGATATGTTATCGCCCGGTCGTGCAGGGACGGCCGTCCGGAAGCATGCCCGCCATCGGGCGGCGATCCGGAGGTGCGAAGGCAGGAAACGCAGCAGGGGAAGTGGCATGGAACGCGAATCGATGGCCTATGACGTGGTGGTCGTGGGGGCTGGCCCCGCTGGCTTGTCTGCCGCGATCCGCCTCAAGCAACTGGCCGCCGAGCGCGAGCGCGAAATCTCCGTCTGCATATTGGAGAAAGGCTCCGAGGTCGGCGCTCATATTCTCTCCGGTGCGGTGGTCGAGCCCCGGGCGCTGAACGAGCTGTTTCCCGATTGGAAGGACATGGGCGCGCCGCTGAAGACCCCGGCGAAGGAGGACCGGTTTCTGTTTCTGACGGCGTCCAAGGCGATCCGGCTGCCGACCCCGCCCCAGATGCACAACGAGGGCAACTACATCGTCAGCCTGGGCAATCTGTGCCGCTGGTTGGCCGAGCAGGCCGAGGCCCTGGGGGTCGAGATTTATCCCGGCTTCGCCGCCGCCGAGACCCTCTATGACGAAAGCGGCAAGGTCTATGGCGTCGCCACCGGCGATATGGGCATCGGCAAGGACGGAGAACCCACGGCGAATCATCAGCCGGGGATCGAGCTGCACGCCACCTATACGCTCTTCGCCGAGGGATGCCGGGGCTCCCTGACCAAGGGTCTGTTCGAACGCTTCGATCTGCGCGCCGACGCCGATCCGCAAAGCTTCGGCATCGGCATCAAGGAGCTCTGGGAGATCGACCCGGCCAAGCACAAGCCCGGCCTGATCACCCATACGGTCGGCTGGCCGATGGACCGGGGTACCTATGGCGGCTCGTTCCTCTATCACCTGGAGGACAATCTGGTCTCCGTCGGCTTCGTGATCGGCCTCGACTACAAGAATCCCTATCTGAGCCCCTTCGAGGAATTTCAGCGCTTCAAGACCCATCCGGCGATCCGCCCGACCTTCGAGGGCGGTCGGCGGGTGGCCTACGGCGCGCGGGCGATCAACGAGGGCGGTTTTCAGTCGATCCCCAAGCTGATCTTCCCGGGCGGCGCGCTGATCGGCTGCACCGCCGGCTTCGTCAACGTGCCCAAGATCAAGGGCAGCCACAACGCGATGAAGACGGGGATGCTGGCGGCCGAGGCGGCGATGGACGCCTTGAGCCTGGAGTCGCCGCCGGCCGAACTGGCGGCCTATCCCGAGGCGGTGAAGAAATCCTGGGTCTGGAAGGAATTGCACGCCGTGCGCAATATCCGCCCGTCCTTCGGCAAGGGGCTGTGGGGCGGCCTGATCTATTCCGCGCTCGACACCTATCTGTTCCGAGGCAAGGCGCCCTGGACCTTCAAGCAGCATGCCGACCATACCCAGCTCGAGCCCAAGGAAAAGCAAAAGCCGATCCAATATCCCAAGCCGGACGGCGAGGTCACTTTCGACCGCAATTCCAGCGTCTATCTCTCGAGCACCAACCATGAGGAGCATCAGTCGGCGCATCTGACCCTCAAGGACGATTCGGTGCCGGTGAAGGTGAATCTGGACATCTATGGCGGGCCGGAGGCGCGCTATTGCCCGGCCGGGGTCTATGAATTCGTGGACGGCGAGGGCGGCAAGCCGCACCTGCAGATCAACTTCCAGAATTGCGTCCACTGCAAGACTTGCGACATCAAGGACCCGACCCAGAACATCAACTGGGTCGTGCCCGAGGGCGGCGGCGGTCCGAATTATCCCAATATGTAGGGTGGTGGGCGACGCCCTTGGTCCGCAACGGGCGAACGGAAAGGTCCGAAAGACCGAAACTAGGCTGCGAGAAATCCCGAAAGCGGGAGAGACACTTGCGCCCGCACCGAGGTTCCAGGCTAGAGTGCGCCGCATGAAATGGATTCCCAATCGCACCACCGCGGCCCTCGCCGCCGCCGCGCTGTCCTGCGCCGCGATCACCGCGCCGGCTTTGGCGGCGTCCGACGCCCTTACCGACGACGGGTCGGCGGCTTCGCGCTATGGCAGTTACCTGGCGGGCCGCCATGCCGAGGCAATGAACGATCTCGTCAGCGCGGCCGGTTTCATGGCGCGGGTTTCGCGCGAGGAGCCGGACAACGAGCTGCTGCGAGAGCGGACCTTCCTGTTGACGGCCAGCGCCGGCCAGTTGGCCCGCGCGATCGTTCTGGCCGGTCCACTCGAGGGAGAGGGCGATGTCGGCGTCGCCGCGTCCCTCGTCCTGCTGGCCGACAACATCGCGACGGGCGATCAGGATGCGGCCCTTGCGCGGTTGAATGCCTTGCCCGAGAGCGGCCTGAACCGGCTGCTCGGCCCCGTGATACGCGCCTGGATTCTGTATGGCCAGGGCGACGGCATCGAAGCCGCCCAGGCCCAGCTCGACGTGATCCGGGCCAAGTCCGGCACCGGGACCGTCGCGAATATGCATGCCGGCCTGCTCTATGACCTCGCCGGCCAGGGCGCGGATGCGCGAAAGGCATTCGAGGCCGCGATGGCGGCGGAAGAGCGGCCGCCGTTCCGGCTGGTCCAGGCCTATGTCTCCCTGCTCCGCCGGCTGGGCGAGGCCGAGGCGGCCAATGCCACACTGTTGGATTACTACCAGCGCAATCCGAATTCCGAACTGGTGCGCGCGGAATTGGACGAGCTTCGCTCCGACGAGGCGGGCGAGCCCATCACTCGCACGGCCCAGGACGGCGCCGCCGAAGTGTATTTCGGCGCGGCCGGCGGGTTCTATCGCCAGGGCGAGCCGCAAGTCGCGCTGATTTTCGGTTATCTGGCGCTCAGGCTGCGGCCGGACCTGGAAATCGCGCGGTTTCTGGTCGCAGATATCCTGGATTCCCTGGGCCGCCAGGACGAGGCGATCGGGATCTTCCGGGTGATCGACCAGACATCGCCGCTCTACTGGGAGGCGCGCAGGCGCGTCGCCGAATCCCTGGCGGGGCTGGGGCGCGCCGACGAGGCGGTCACCGAGTTGAAGAGCCTGGCCGAATTGCGCAAGCACGATCCCGAACCGCTCAACCGTCTCGGCGACCTCATGCGGGTCGAGGAGCGCTGGGGCGAGGCCGTTCTGGCCTATCGCGGGGCGCTGGAACGGATCGCGCCCGACGATCCCAGCCTATGGTCCCTGCATTACGCCCTCGGCATCGCGTTGGAGCGCTCGCAGCAGTGGGAGGCGGCCGAGGAATTGCTGCTCAAGTCGCTCGATGCCCAGCCCGAACATCCCTATCTGCTGAACTATCTCGGCTATTCCTGGGCCGATCAGGGCATCAATCTCACCAAGGCACGCGGCATGATCGAACGAGCGGTCGAATTGCGGCCGATGGATGGTTACATCGTCGACAGTCTCGGCTGGGTTCTCTATCAGGCGGGCGAATATGCTGATGCCGTGCGCCATCTCGAACGCGCGGTCGAATTGCGGCCGACGGACCCGGTCATCAACGACCATCTGGGTGACGCCTATTGGCAGGTCGGGCGCCATCAGGAGGCCCGGTTCCAATGGCAGCGGGCCTTGTCCTTCGGCTCTGATACGGAATCCGACGCAACGATCCGCAGCAAGATCGAACACGGATTGGGCGCGCGCAGCGAGGCCCAGTCGGGCGACTGACGGCCTATGGCGAAGATCTTCCTGCGAGCGCCGGCGCCCGCGAAGCTGAATCTCTATCTCCATGTCACGGGGCGGCGCGACGACGGCTATCACCTGTTGGACAGCTTGATCGCCTTCGCGGATACCCACGACACCTTGGAAGCGGAGCCGGCCGAGGGTCTCAGCCTCGAATTGGCGGGGCCTTTCGGAGAAAACCTGCAAGGCGAGGAGGACAACCTTGTCCTGCGCGCGGCGCGGGCATTGGCGGCGGCGGCCGGCCGGCCGGCCGATGCGGCACTCCGGTTGATCAAGCGCCTGCCGGTCGCGGCCGGCATCGGCGGCGGATCGGCCGATGCGGCGGCTGTGCTGCGCCTGCTCTCGCGGCTCTGGGACCTCTTGTTGCCGACGGAGGAGATGCAGCGGATGGCGTTGGCTCTCGGCGCCGATGTGCCGGTCTGCCTAGCCGGTCGCGCGGCTTATACCTGCGGCATCGGCGAACGGCTCGACCCCGCCCCGCGGCTGCCACGCGCCCATCTCATTCTCGCCAACCCGCTGATCCCCCTGTCGACGCCTCAGGTGTTCAAGGCGCGCAAGGGTGAATTCGGCCGGATCGACCGCTTTGCCGAGGCGCCCGTCGATGCCGCCGCCCTGGCCGACCTGCTGGGCTCCCGCGCCAATGATCTGACGGCACCTGCGATCGCCTGTCTGCCCGCGATCGCGACGGGCCTGGAGGCGATTGCGGGGACGGAGGGCTGCCTGCTGGCCCGGATGTCGGGCAGCGGAGCGACCTGCTTCGGTTTGTACGGAGACGAGGCCGGCGCGCGCCAGGCGGCCTTAATCCTGCGCGAGGAACTCGCGGGGTGGTGGGTCGTCGCGACCCGATTGCGCGACGACACGACGGGTCTGGAGGCCGAGAGCGATTAGACGGCGTGCGGGCCGGTTATCGGCCGGCGACCTCGCGCAGGTTTTCCAGCAGGGATTGGGATGGCTCGCCGGTCACGTCCAGGCGCATGGTCGTCTGATATTTGCGTATGGCGAAACGCGTTCTATCGCCCATGAGCCCGTCCGCCGGACCGGCGTCGAAATTCAAGCGGTTCAGGATGGTCTGAATTTCGGCGAGTTGCGACTGATCGGTCGCGCCGCCGGACGCCGGACGCGACGGTGGGAGCGGGGCTATCTCGTCCTGCGCCGCGGCGCCGGGATTGGCGGCGGGAATGCCCGGTGAGGCCGGGGATTGCGTCGCGATCTCGGTTGCGGCCACCAGACGTTCGACCTCGGCGGCCTCCTCGGCGGTAAGCTGGGCCTTGATTTCGGTAAATCGCTCCTGGGCGTCGGCTTCGCCGCGCCGGGCGGCGATGGCGTACCAGCGCGCGGCCTCGACGAGGTCCGGCGTGCCGCCCAGCCCGTCCTCAAACATGATGCCGAGATTGTACTGTGCCCGGGGCGGGCCTTGGACCGCCGATTTCTCGAACCACTTGATGGCTTCGGGATAGTTCTGGGGAATGCCTTTGCCTTCGGCATAGGCGACCCCGACACTGTACTGCGCGGCGGCATGGCCCTGTTCGGCGGCGCTGAGATACCACAGCAGCGACTCCAGCGGGTCCTGCTGAACGCCGAGGCCCCGCTCATGCAGAACGCCCAGTTTGTATTGCGCATTCGCGATGCCTTGCACCGCGGCCTCGCGGAACCAATAGGCGGCGGAGCGATAGTCCTGCTCGAGCCCGTTGCTCTGGGCATAAAGCACGGCGAGATCGTGCTGGGCACTCGAATTGCCGCGTTGCGAAGCATCCTTGAGCCAGGCGATACGGTCTTCGAGACTGTCGGTGATCGGAGGCCGGTTCGCGGATTGCGGCATGGCCAGCGGGGCGGGCGGCGGAGGCGGCGCGGTTGCCGTTTCCGGTGCCGGAGTCGGCGGCGGGGCGGGAATGGCCGTCGAGCCGCTTCCGGTATTTTCCTTCAATCCGCTCTCGCCGCCCTGCATCGCCGCCGCATCCTTGGGCGTGTCGCTCTTCTGTCCGCCATCGGGGGGTGTCGTGGCCTGCGGCGCGGCAGTTGCTTCCGGTTCCGCCATATCGCGCGGCGGCGTGCCACGTTCGAAAATGGCGCCCGGATTTTCGGTCAGCCTTTCGAGTTCGTTGATCAGGCGGCCCGTTTCGTCGCCCCGCAGATAGAACCACGCGGCGATGGCGAGCGCGCCGGCGAGAACAACCGCCAGAATCACGGCCCGCAGGATACGCATCGACGAACCGGTGTGCTCGAAGCGTTCGGGGCGTTCCTCGATCGGCTGAAACCAATCGACCCTTCGGCCATCGTCGCGCCCGGCGCCCGGTGGGGCGTCCGGTGCTGCGTCCGGCCTCGGCTTCTGCACGGTGGGCCGCGGGTTCGCGACGAAGGGCTCGGCGGCGGCCTCTCTGCGATCCCGGACGGCCGGCGGCTCGTCATCGGCAAGGTCGTTCAGTTCGAGCACGCTGTCGTCTTTGTCGATATCGCGCCCCGCTGCCGTGCGCAGGGGGGCGATGGGGTCCGGGAAATCTTCGGCCAAGTTACCGGCCTTATTTTGGGGCTGCCTCGGGTCTTCGCGCCGTCTCGGGAGCGGGTTCTCGGGCGCCTCCGGTGCGTCGTCCATCGTGCCGAAAGGCATGTCGCGAGACGGCCGGGGCGGCTTCGCTTCGGCCGTCTGGGGGGACGTCCGATCATGTTCGGCCGCCTCCATGCGCGAGTTCATCGTTTCCAGCATGGCGAGCAGGTCGGTTGCCGTCTCGCGCACTTCATCGCGGCCTTGCCGATCGGGGGACTTGGCCGACGCCTCCGCCATGTGGCGGTCGAAGGCGGGCGTCGCCGGGGTTTCGCGCACATCCGTCGCGTCTGTATCGCCATGTTCGATCGATTCGAGTTGGCGCTCGAGGCCGCGAACGGCTTGTTCCAGCGGGCTCAAAATTTCGTCGAGATTCTGCTCACCCGCACTGACCCGGCTGGCCAGGGCGTCCAAAGCTCCGGCCGCCGCCTTGTTGTCCGCGCTCGGCCCGTCGTCCTCGGGCTCCAGGGTGCCGACTTCGAACTCCTTGAGATCGAAGTCGACGGAGACGAAATCCTCGGCGCGGCTGTCGGCCTGGGTGGGGTCCCGCGCTGCGGACCTGCCATCGCTGTCTTCGAAGTCCTGGCGCGCTGCCGAGAACCGCTCCTCGGACGATGCCTCGCGGGGCTCTCTTTTGGGAGCGCTCCAGTCTGGACCCGGCTCGACTGAGGGCGGTGCAATCGGCGGTTCGGCCGGCGTTGCTCCGCTCGGTCGGAAGCGGCCGCTTTCCGCGGCACGAGCGAGCGCCTCAAGCTGGGATTGGATCGAATCGGGCTCTCTGACACCGGCGCCCTCATCCCCCATCTTTTCAATAGGCTTTTCAGCGGGCCATTCGGCGGTCTGGGAGACCGGCGGTGGGGTTGCGGGCTCGGCAATGACAGGTCTCTGGGCAGGTGGATCCTGACGCGGCGGCGGTGTTGGCGCGGGCCGGGGCTCTGCGGCGACCGGGCTCACCGACATATCGGGCCGCGGCATGCCGGTCGGGGCCGCCCTCGCATCGTTGGGGGCATGGTGGGGAAGCCGGCTGGAATTGCGGTCGAACCGTTCGGCCTCTGGCGACGCGGGTGCGTGCGGCGGTGGCGGCGGCGGCGGTGGGGCCGGCCTGGCTTGTGACGGAATGGGCGCGACGCCCGGCGGCTGAGCGGGCTCCGCCGCCCTCACCGTCGTTTGCGGGGCCGGGGCGGGTTCGGGGCGGCTTGGCGGGGCCGGCGGGGTTTCGGCCGCAGGGGCGGGCGTCGCGGCGATGCGGCGCATGATGACCCGCTGAATCCATTCTTCGGGCGTGATGCCATCGCGACGCGCGGCACTCACCGCGAGTGCGCGGGTCTCCGCATCGAGATCGTCGAGGTTGAAAATCGATTTAGTGTCCATCATTCAGTCCGGCGCGCGCTGCTGGGCATTCGTATCGGTCAGCGGCTGTGATTGAAACCGCAAGCGGGTGGCAATGCAAATACCGTTCGACGGGTTCAGCCGGCGGCACATGGGCGGGGAAGCATAGATCGGTCACGCGAGCCCAAGCTTGGGCCGTTAACGAGAGAAGAATCCGCGACGGCCGGGGTCCTTACCGCCCTTTTCGAATTCCAGACGCTCAAGCCTTTCCGTCACCCGCATGAGCACGCGTTCCATGGGTGCCATGGAAACTTCGCCGCGCGAGCCGACTTCCTCGATCCGCTGCGAGAGGATGCTGACCTTCTCTGCCAGGGGGCGAAGGGTCTCGGCAGCATGCTGCTCGGCCTCCTCGATCCGCCTGGCCAGCCGCTGAATGCTTTCGATCACCATGGCATGGGTCGGTGCCGGCAGCGGCCCGCGGCCCGCGGGCTGATCGTGCCCGTGCGGGGTATCGAACCCGAGCGAATGGTCGCTGCCGTTGCGGCTATGCTTCAGCTCTGCCGTCGCAGTCTTCAAAATTGTCTGGGACAGCCAAGTGCCGATAGGTACGCCGGCTTTGCGCGCAGCAAGCTTCGT
>Ga0302123_10001217_pt1 | contig 18469 bp, 23 predicted proteins | sample CB21_321_MG_FD_203109 | JGI IMG/M metagenome (GOLD analysis project Ga0302123, IMG submission 203109) | Marine microbial communities from Western Arctic Ocean, Canada - CB21_32.1 | ecosystem: Environmental > Aquatic > Marine > Oceanic | place: Canada: Western Arctic Ocean | collected 2017-09-28 | reverse complement strand
TCACAAATTCTACTAACGCCTACATTTCCCGTTGCCAGGTATAACGTTGCACCATTTTCGCTACGATGGCGTCAAGCGTAAATCCGATGATGCCAATGACTACGACCATCGCTGATAAGTGATCGTATGACAAAGTTTCCCTAGCATCTTTGATCGCGTACCCAAGGCCTGAGCTAACGCCAAGCAGTTCCGCCGGAACCAGAACCACCCATGCGATACCCAGTGCCAGTCGTATTCCCGTAAAAATATCGAAAGCAATTGCAGGAAAAATAACCTCCGATAACATCTGTCGAAAATTTGCCCCAAGGTTTCTGGATACTTTAAACCATGCCGGATCCACTTTCTTTAATCCAGCAGCAGTCGCGTAAACAACAGGCCAAATGGCTGCGACTGCAATGAGAAAAATAATAGCTTGATCCCACCTGGGAAAAACAAACACCAGGATAGGCATCCAGGATAGGGGGCTCACCATTCGTAGCAATTGAAATGGCCCATTAGTGATCTGTTCAGTAAGTTTGCTCAGACCGATCGCTATACCTATTGGCACGCCAATTAAGATGGCCAAGAACAATCCAATCGCCAAACGGTAACCGCTCGCCAGAACATTCTCGGTAATGTATCCGGATGAGAGTAGACCCGGCACCGCCTTCATTGTTGGAACTAAACCAAACTTGATAAAACTACTCGTCTCCGGAGTAATTGCCAGAAGCCAGCTGCCTATCGCCCAAAAAACGAGGAGGATTCCGACTCCTGTCGCCGGGTAAAGAACTCGGTCCCTTAACCAAACCAGGATTGTGTTCCGATCGATACCTCTAATATTTTCGCTAGCCATGTCTGCAATACATTAAGTTAACCACGATGCCAACTAAAACGCTTAATCAGTGCCATGCATACGCCGTCCATCAAAAATCCTAATATTCCAATTACCAGGATCATTACCGCCAGATTGTCATACATCAAGTTTTCACGTGAGTCCTGGATCGTGTAGCCAAGGCCTGAGGTTATTCCAAGAAATTCTGCGGGCACAATGACAATCCACGCCACTCCAACGGCCAGTCGGATACCGGTTAAAACGTCGAATGCGATTGCTGGCAGAATGATTTCCTTCACGACATGCCACCAGCGGGCGCCGAGGTTTCGGGCAACCTTGAACCATGAAGGGTCCAGCTTGGCAAGCCCAGCCGCAGTCGCGAAAGCGACGGGCCACACCGCTGCCATCGAAATCAAGAAAATAATTGCGTGATCCCAGGTCGGCATAGCAATTACGGCTATCGGCTCCCAAGACAAAGGGCTTACCATTCTAAGAAATTGGAACGGTGTATTACTTAACTTACGAAAAACTTTACTTCTACCCATCAGAATCCCAATCGGCACTCCTGTGAGTATGGCAAGAAGCAAGCCAATTCCGAGGCGATAACCGCTCGCGAGACTTGCGTTTACTATGGTTCCGTCTTCGATTAAGTATGAGACCGCATTAAGAGCTGGGCCAGGCCCAAAATCCGAAAAACTTCTCGTTGAAGGGCTGCTCTCAAGTAACCAGCCACCATACCACCAGAGACCAAACAAAACTGACAGCCCCATGAGGCTGTAAAATACTCGTGTTATCAGGGTTCTGAAAATTGCTCCCAGACGAGAGAAAGATTGGTCGTTATTGGTCACTGTCGACATAGCTAATGAAGAGTCTATTTTGTGGATTCTCAACCAGTCTTCTTAATATCAATCTAGAGATCAAAGTGCTCTATTCGACCTTGATCGATCGCCGGCTATAGTGCTTCATCAGTGCCTCGCTCTTCGATACTTGAAGCCGCCCGGAATGTCTCCATTAAATGTTCACGAAGTTTTTGAACTTCGGAATCCTTAGCGTTACGCTCTTCTGGTAATGAAACGACGATCTCGTCCCTGATTTTCCCTGGTGAACCGGCCATGATCACGGCGCGGTCGGCCATCAACACCGCTTCATCAATATTGTGAGTGACTATAACTAGATTTATTCCCAGGCTTTTTGCAATAGAGCGAACATCTTTTTGCAAATCGGCCCGCGTGAACGCGTCCAGAGCTGAAAATGGTTCATCAAGAAGCAGCATTTCGGGCTCCATAACCAAGGACCTTGCGAGCGCCACTCTTTGTTGCTGGCCACCCGATAAATCCTGAACGTTTGAGTCCGAAAATTTTTCAAGATCTACGAGTTTTATGGTTTTCTCCACACGTTCTTGAATTCTTGATTCTGGCCAGTGGGCGAACTTCAAGCCGATGCCCACGTTCTGGCGAACATGCATCCACGGAAACAAATGGGGCGCTTGGAACATCATCACCCACCGCGGAGATGGACCCTTCACCGAGACATCATCGATTCGGACTTCACCAGCAGTGGGGGCCAACAACCCTGCCATAATATGGAGTAAGGTCGACTTGCCACAACCAGATCGCCCAATAATTGCCAGTACCTCTCCAGGCAATGATTCTAGATTGACCTGGTCAAAGGTTATTGGGCCACGCGATGCATAGCTATGACTTAGCTCTTTTACGGCAATATGGACGCCCTGCTTACTCATTTCGCCCCTCCTCCTTACGATCTTTATATTTCTTGCGGCTTCCATAATAGGCCAAACCAAAACTAATCTAACCACATCGATTAAAGGTTATTAGAAAAGTATGATTAACTAAATTAACCTTGAGATTAGCAATAAGGTTATACCTCTATACTTTAAGTATCCCATAAGTTATCCAAACAGTTAAACTATAAAAACCTCTCTCTAAGACGTTATAGTTATCTTATAAATAGGAAATTCCTATTGGCTCTATTAGTGTTTAGTGTTTCTTAAGAACAAGGCTAACCGTAAGAAATGACAACTCAAAGTTTTGCGACGCCAAACGGTAAATGAACTAGTCCTTGGGCAAAATCCATGTCACGCAACACAATATTTCCTCGCTCCCTAAGGTATCTTTTAGCAGTCGCCAAGCACTCCAGTTTTACACGCGCCGCAGAATCCATGTTTGTTTCTCAGCCCGCTCTTTCCCAACAGATAAAGCAACTTGAAGCCCAGGTCGGCGTTCAATTGCTGGAACGTTCCGGACGGAATGTGCACCTAACAGATGCCGGAGAAATTTATGTGCACCACGTCGAACGAGCCCTCGCAGAAATAAATTCTGCTGCGCAGGCCTTAGATGACCTAAGCGACCTAACACGAGGCTCGCTGAACCTGGGGCTAACGCCAATAACCGACTATCTAACGGTATCTCTGATCCGAGACTTTATCACCAAATACCCAAGAATTTCTTTAAACACTATCGAGATGACACAGCAACAGATTGAAGAAGCGGTCCTACAGGATCAGGTAAATCTTGGTGTTATTTTCAGTGATTCATTTTCTCTTTCTACAAGATCAGCAGATCTAGAGACCTACACACTCTTAACTGACTCCCTCGTGTTGGCGACCGCGAGTTCCGCCCATCTGATCACTGATCCTAATGGATGTCTCAATTTGGGAGAACTTGACTTAGTGAGGCACCCATTAGCGTTATTGAACTCACAGTTTGAGATGCGAAAGCAAATTGATGTGTACTTTTCTGACCATGAAATTACGCCGAACGTCACACTAGAATCCAACTCACTCGGTGTAATTATCGAAGTCGTCCGCTCCGGCGAATTACATACAATATTACCCGCATCGATCGTCGCGTCACTACGCGGTCTTAGTCCACTCGCGGTGAATCCGCCGCTCCCGAAACACACTGCCACTATCATTATCAGAAAGTCTGCCTATCAAAGTCAGGCTTGTAGTGCTTTCCTCAAGCTTGCATTGCTTTGGAGTCGAGCCCTTGGAGATACGGGGTCAGGTACCCCCCCAAACTAAAAATAACCCAGACAAAACAATTTGCATGAGTCTTATTTAGAGAGATTCCAACCATTGCACCTGATTTGTCAAAAAACGAAAGCTATCGAAATTAACTGGTCCCGTTTTTGCTCACGGTCCAGTTTTCAATAATTTCTTTATCCACGAGTCGAGTTAATCTACTTTTGTACTGATTTGTCGATCAAACAACGACGGTCCGTAGAGTTCATTGGTGATGAGCGTGCAAATAGTCACAGCAATTATTGAGAAAATCGCGGCCTCGTAAGACAGGGTAAATTCGAGGACAATCAGAACCGTTGAAATCGGGGCCCCGAAAACAGCGGCAGCGACTGCTGCCATTCCAGCAATACCCAAACTTTCGCCTCCAGAAATTCCCAGAGCGGCTACCATTTTCCCAAACAAACACCCTACCCCTGCGCCGATAAAAAGCGATGGCAAATACACGCCGCCGTGCATCCCGCAGCCGATACAGGTCACAGTAAGGGGTAGTTTAGTTATAACCAAAATTACTATCGTGGTTACCGTAAGATTGTTATGAAGAAGATCTGGAATTACATCAAGACCAAGACCAAGTGCCCCAGGAAACCAAATTCCAACTACGCCGCAGACTATTGCCGCCAGAATTAGTGGTCCGATTCGCCCTTTCCAGGACTGATCAATCTTTTCGGTTAGCTTCCCGAGCAATGTCATGAAAACAACTGCTACAACCGCAAAAATTGGGGCACCAACTATCACGAACGGAAGTAGCTCCCGCATCGAGCCTCCGACAACCTGATCGAATTGAATCCGACGTCCGCCCAACAACTGGTCACTTAGGGCGCTAACCGTAATAGCCGCTATCGAAATCGGAGCAACTGCTCGTAGTGAGAATCAACGCAACACAACCTCATGGGAGAAGACAATTGCCGCCATCGGTGTGCCAAAGCCCGCAGCAATGGCGCCAGCAACACCGCACAATCCACGTCGAAGTAGAAATCGTGCTCCGAAGCACTCTAGAAACACCAGATCCGATAGCTCCACCGAGATGGACCAAGGGCCCATATTGCCCAACTGAAGCTGCCCCTCCAACTGAAATTAGCGCCGCAAGTGTAGAACCAAAGCCAATTCGGATATCAACGTTTTCACCAGACTGTGCAGCTTGAATAGTTTCTGCAGGACCGTGAAACCGTTTGACTCCAAAGGTGCGGCGCAAACCATATATGAGAAATACCGCAACAAGGAGAAATACCGGACTGACAATCACTGTCCATCCGCTCCCATAACTTAAGGCGATGCGTTCAATAAACTCGGAAAAGTGTTTTATTGAATCAGCGATAAAAAGAAAGCCACTCGCCGCTAGGGCCATTAGGGCTCCAATTCCTACTCCAACACCAACTCTTAAAAAAGAATCTCTAACAGGGCGATGGCTCACTTCTTTCACTGTTAAGCTTGTGTCCATACTACCGGTCTGCAATCGTTGCCTTTGTGCGCTATGAGACCAGCCCAGGTCAACGCCCAATCGTGCTATGGCTTCTCAAATTTTTGACTGTTTCGTCCAGCGACGTGGCGCTCACCAGGAACGGTATGGGAGAAACTTTCCACTCAAATCAAGACGCACTCGATCTCCATTTTCATTTTCTTCTCTGGACAAATTCATTCTGAAATCGATCGCAGACATTATCCCATCCCCAAATTCTTCATGAATCAGCTCTTTAATTGTCTCCCCGTATACTCCGACCATTTCATACAGCCTGTAGATTACCGGATCCGTCGGCACGGTCTGTTCCCATTTTTTGTTTGGAAACTGCTGCAGCGCAATTGATGCGTCCGCTGATAGTTCGAGATAGTTCACGACAGCATCCGCGTCCTCTTTATCCATATGGTTCATGCCAAGACAAGCTGAAACAACAAACTCAGGAGACATCGAGGTCTGCTCTGCTATCTGCCTCCATGAAACCGATTTCTTCGTTTTCGCTGTCTTGATTTCTTCTGACATCTTTACCTTATCCATTTTCAAGCTCCGTAATCAAATTGTTAGTTGATGTATTGATGAACAACCTTATAAATCAGCATACAATATTGTGATCTGGTCGCACCCACGTACTATGTGATATCTAGTTTGGGTCAAAACGCTGAAGTAGCCTGGCGTCTTTTGCCATCCCATAGATTTCAATGTTCCAACCCAACTCCACATCCAGCTTTTTTCGAGCAAGTCCGCGGAGTCGCTCGCCGAACCGTTCTATTTCAGATACGTCTAATTGCTTTTCCCCGATCAGAATATTCGGATAACGGGAATCCAACCGTAGGCTCGAATCGGCGTCCTGCAAATCCCCAAGTTCAGCAATAATAGATTTTGCTTTTTGGAGTTCTAGCTGCGGCCTGGCACTATCGAATTCTTCTTGCATCGCATAAAACGCATGCCCTGTGCGGAAACGCTCTGTAGAGTAGGTTTTCTGATGTAGTGCTTTCATTCGAGAAAGCTGCTCCTCCAGTAAGGCAGCACGTCTTCGCTCTGGCTTAAGGACGGCCTGGACGATCACGCCGGTCTTAAGTTTCTTGCGCAGCATTGTGACCGTATCGGCTTGGCCACATTTTATTGTCTCTACCCGCCCATCTCGCCTCACAATCGTCGCGCGTAAAAAAGAATCGAGGATGCCGTTTCCAGCAAAACACGCGTTGTTGGCCAGGGCTCCGCCAATGGTTCCGGGAATTGCCCCCAGAAAGGTAAGGTCAAAACCGCTTTCCAGCGCTTTTAGCACAATGTCTTTGGTGAATGCTCCTGCACCCACTCGTATGGAGTTATCGGGCAGCACCTCAAAACCATTAAAGCGTGTCCCTAGGGATACCACTAAGCCCGCGAACCCCTCCTTTCTGAACATCACATTTGAGCCTGACCCAGATGGAAGCACGACAATTGATTCGGGCAGATCGCGCATCAGAACACATAGGTCTGCCATATGCAAAGGTCGAATCAGTGCTATGGCCTTCCCACCAGAGTTAAACCATGTTTGTAGTGCAAAGTGAGTATCAAACTCAATATCACCTTGGATGTTGCCCAAGTAGGGCTTCGCATCGTTAGTCGTTAACGCCTGCCCGTCGCTACTGCTAGTGCTGCGCAAAATAGTGTTACCTCGGCGATTACTATATTTCGTTAGTTTCTCATCTGCTTTGTCTTAGTCGCCATCTTAGATTGTTTGGCACACCAGCGCGGCCCCGCTTAAAAAGTGCATCTACATCTATTCTTATTGTAAAACTCTGAAATTCTCAGTGATCAGTTCGCCTAGGCCAGATAGGTTTTTCCTATTCTCGGGATAAAGTAATCGTCTTGAAGTTGATCACCTGGCTGTCGTGATGTTTCGTAAACTTGAAAAACCCGATCTTGAAAGTAGTCAGATTCACTACAGTCGTCGAACCAAAATAGCCAAAGTTTTTGGGAGGATTAATGCAACCAACTGATCTTAAACCCCCGTTTAACTCGTCTACTGCAGCCAAAAAAGTGCAGATGGCCGAGAACGCTTGGAATACTCGCGATCCAGCACGTGTGAGCCTGGCCTATACGCCAGATAGCACATGGCGGAACCGCTCAGAACATTTCCAGGGACGAGACGCCATCGTAAAATTTCTGACCAAGAAATGGGCGAAAGAACTTGATTATCGTTTAGTCAAAGAACTCTGGGCATTTTCACAAAACCGCATAGCCGTACGATTCCAGTATGAATGGCGCGATCAAGAACAACTTTGGCACAGATCATATGGAAATGAGCTGTGGGAATTTTCCGAGGAAGGCTTAATGCAGCGTCGGGAAGCAAGCATCAATGATATTGTTATTGATGTTAGCCAACGTCGATTCTTCTGGCCCAGTCCAGGCCATCGACCCTCTGACCATGCTGGCCTGCCTCAGAGCCCAGAGTAATTTCATGAGCTTATGAACCAGTGGTGGAATACTGGCGCCCGGTTCGCCTATTCGGGAAATCGAGCCACGATGTGCTGCCACCCTAGGCAAGAAACTTGCGCTGTGACCTACTGCCTTCGTGATCGTATTCTCAGGAAGTCTTTTGGGTGTGAGCGTTAAATTTTTTGAGGAACCCGGCTAACGAATAAATAGCCTCTTGGACTTCGGAATCACGCAGCAATCGAATCAATCCCATATACCCACCATGACTCATGTTTTTTTGATCATTAGCGCCATCGAGGAAATTCTCAGAGGTAAGCGCTTTCGCGACGCCCTCTAAATTCTCTTGCACTGCAGGGTCGCCTAGCGCCTGCAAGAGATGCATGAGCCCTTCGTTTCTCGTCACACGATCCATCAGGATCATTCCTTCTCCAATCGCTGCTGCTAAACGTGTAACGATATCGTCAGTCATTGCATCCTGCGCGGCTGCAATAGCTGACGCTAACTCAATTAATTTATCAAGATTTTGAGTTTCCGGATTGGCGTCCGCTTCTTTCAATTCATTCATCGTATTGTTTTCGTAGACATTTCAGTTGATGTTCTGGAAACTACTTTCGGTCAGAGAAGGCCTCGCGCCGAGGACCAATACCATTGGTTATAGGACATCTTCAGCATGTGCATCGACTTGGTTGGCGGCCTGATTTCCGGTGGATCAATATAGTTAAAGCATGCATTAGTTGCGCGGTCTTTGTCTGCTTCGATAAAGCAATACACCTTCCCGTCGTACTCTCGTGTTGCCGTCCCGGTTCGATAAAGAGATGCGATGTTTTCACCGATTACTTCACTTTCAAAGTGGGCGGTTGAACCTGTTTTACTGATTGGCAGGTTAGTGGTATCACCAAGCACGAAGACGTTGTCCTGGCCGTCCATCCTTAGTGAATAACGGTCAGTCGGTATCCAGCCCCCGTCGCCAAGGTTATTATCTTCTATCACCTGCATACCTCTGTGAGGAGGGACAGCGACTAACAGATCGAATTCTTTTTCTGTCCCCTCTTCGCTATGTACGATTTTGTTTTCGACATCGACCTCTTTCATATTGAAGAAAGTTTCGTAACCGACTTCCATTCGCGCAAATTCCGGGATTGCCCATTTGGCGATGTTCTCAATGTTGTGTATCCGCGCTATCGGATAGGTGTACTGCAGGTCGACCTTGTCGCGAATGCCGCGTTTTTCGAAAAACTCATGCAACATAAAAGTGATCTCGATCGGCGCGATAGGGCACTTATGCGGAACGCCAACCACCACCGCTACCTTGCCCCCTTCGAAGTCACGCAGTTTTTTAAACATACTAACAGCGCCGTCTCGAGTATACGGTGTTTCAGACGACTCTTTAAGTCCAGGCACCTCGTCATATACCGCTTCACAACCAGTCGCTATCACTAACATGTCATAGTCATGGACAACGCCAGCTTTGGTACGAACACGGTTACTGCTTATTTCGAATTCTTCAACAGGATCAACGAAAAACTTGATGCCCGGCTCCAGAAGACTCGATTGATCACGACAAATATCGTTAAGAGCCATTTTGCCAAACGCAACGTAAAGGAGCCCAGGCTGATACCAGTGTTGGTCCGACGCGGACAACATTGTGATCTTCACGCTGCCTTGTCTGATTTCTTTGGAGAGTCGTCGCGCAACATTGTTTGCGGCGATCGTTCCGCCCATTCCACCCCCGACGAACAGAATTCTCATTTAGACCTCCTTATGAAATGCCAAACCGACTTTTGAAGATTTCTTCTCTGCCATATACAAACTAACACCAGACGGAAAGGGATATTTCACTTTATCTTGCGAACCTTTATGTGCCATATGTCATCGATCTTTTCGTTGCTAACAAGCTCGTGACCCACTTTACTGATCCACTCTGGTACATCGTTTGCAGAACCTTCATCGGTAGACAACAGTTCTAACTGGTCGCCGACTCCAGCCCGCTTCATGAATGAGATCAGTTCCATCAACGGCCCTGGACAAAAAGTGTTCCGGGCATCGACTATTTTCTCTTCGGGCATAACGCTTCTCCACAAATGACACTGAGTGCCAGTTTCGTCTAAAACGAGACCATTCTTCCGTCTTCCGCATCAGAGAGGAACCGGGTCAATCCAGTAGCAGGTCCAAACTCTAACATCAGGTCATCTGGACTAACCTTAAGGAGATCTAGAGCCATTGAGCAGGCCAATAATTTGGCGTCTCCGAGTTCAACTGCCTGTTCAAATAATACCCTGAACTCTGGGACACCCTTGACACCGATTAAATCCCCGAATGCTCCCTCCTTTGGGGGCATTAAGGTCGCATTCTGCTTAACGAGGAATTGAAGAGCGTTCATCGAAAAAAAGACTGACACTTCGCTTCCACTTGCTGCCGCAACAGAAGCGACCATCGCTGCCATTTGCAGTTTTTCGAGTGTTCCAGAAACACAAATTATTGATAGTTTGGTAGTCATGCTGATACTTGATTGGTAGTGAACTGAACCTGCGTGAAAGAGCTCGGTTTCTTGAAGAATCCCAGCTGATGGTGTTTTACGAAACTCGGCTTCTCATCTTCATGAGGCGTAGTCATATAAGTCTACGAGACATCCTGACCCCGATGTGGCCAGTTTCAAGACGATAAGTTTATCTGAAGAATAGGAAAAACCTATACTGTCCAAGCAAACTTATAACTAAAGCGTTAAACACCTCAACAAGCAGAGTTCCTGAAGTTCTACTATTCAGCCAGCTCAGATGACTTTGGGCTTGGTAGAGAAATCAGCTCTCGCTTTGGATATACCGCCTCACTGCCCAGGTCGAAAATCCTCCAAGCACCAACCACAAGATTAGACTGCTGAGGCCACTCGCCAGCAGAAATTCTTTCGACAACTCAGAGAGCTGATCAGCGATGGCTATCGGAAGCCCTTCGTAGAGATTCTCCGCATGCGGTGCGCCGTATATATGTGGCGCGCACAGAAGGATAGCCAACCCAACCCACTTCCACGGGCTACTCAGGATGTAAGCTAAGTAAAGACCTGCCCCGCTGCAGATCACGGTTGCCATCCACCACCATTGCCTCGACTCTAACGCGGCACCAGAGGCTCCTGGAAGTTCAGGAGAAATACCAAAAGAAGGAGCGACAAAAAAGGTTATAAAACCTCCAAGCCCCCACATACACCCAGAGATAGCGGTAATTTTCGGGCTTTTTCCAAACTTGAGTGAGGCGGCAGCTATTAAAGCAACCAGCACAAGTGCAAATCCAATAGCCGTTAATACGTTTGATAAAATTGTAAACAGAGTTCGCTCGACTCCATCACTGGGCGCCCAGTCCTGATCATGAGAATGATCGTGCCCATCATGCTCGATATCAGCAGCTTGCGCTTCGCCTGCCGCGTTGATTTTAAGGCTTTCGAATTTCTCGGCTTGAACAATGATCGGGATTACCTGCCACCGCTGGGCTAGACTGAGGGCAAGACCCCCAATCAGCCCAGCGACAATCGCAACGGCAATCAGTCGGCGAAATAGCACGCCGTTATCTCTAATGGCAGGGGAAGCCCTGAGAATGGCGCAGATCGTGCGCCGCATTATGGACTGATGATGTCTGAACAAAAGCAGCAGCAAACAACACTGTGGCACCAAGGGCAAACGCACAAACAAGCTGCAAGCCCTTGCTGGCAAGCATCGGCGCTACTTGTGGAACTTCAACAACGTTTTGGGTGGCATGGTTTTGCATAAGTAAATCTCCTGTATTAATTTTTTCGACTGCTAATCTTTAACCACTTTAGATGGTATTTTCGTATCGTCCGTTTAGATTACCAACACCTCTTCGCGTTCAAACGGATTATCACCCTTTGGCACACTCGGATCGTTTCTCCATGCCGGATTAGCCATTAAAGAATTCCTTACATAGTCGTACTGCACCAAGTCATTGACGACAAACTCTGGATCTAAAGTATCCAAGAACGTGCTATCACCAGTGACTACAGTTTCGTTTTTCAACTCGTTTACTACCAAACGCGTTGCAGAGGGGTAAGGCCATGCTTGGAAATCAATCCGATTTTGACCCCATTCTGTATGACGGATAGCTTCAGGATTATTGTAGTACGCCGGGTCGTAGAACAACATAGCGCGCTCGACTACCTTGCTGGGGAAGGGATAGTACTTCTTGCCCTCCCGCGACAACATCTGGGCCATTTCCTTGCGGTTAGCTCCAGTGTACAACTGGGCTTTAACAATCGCGTTATGCACCCCTTGGGCCCACGCAGCATGTTCTGGATCCATACAATCGTCTTCATGCATGACTACGACACAGCATGGGTGTCCTTTCCAGACGTCGCCAGTGAATCGAAGCACTTTGCCGCCTGCCTTGATTTCGCCTAAGGCATTAAAGGGTTCCGCAACGCAATACCCATCGATTTTTTTGGCCGCCAAAGCTGGTGGCATATCGGGCGGTGCTAAGACCTGGAAATTACATTCGTCTGGCGCTAACGCAGCATCTTGTGGTCGAATGACCGACTTAATACCTGCCGCTTTCATGATTTTTTGAGAGACGATATTATGAATTGAGTACCAATATGGTACAGCGAACTGCTTGCCGCCAAAATCTGCCGGCGTCTTGATATCCTCGTTTACAACGATCGCCGACCCGTTACTGTGATCCCAGGCCGTGACCTTCACTGGATAGTTATTGTTATACCTCATCCAAATTGGTATCGGGATAAGCATATGGGTCAGATTAAATCGGTGTGCAGAGAAAGCCTCGACTAGTGGAGACCAACCTCTAATGAGGGTTGGCCGCTTGGAATCAATGCCTTCTTCTTTGAAGAAGCCCAGTTCATGTGCGACCAGAAGTGCTGCTGCGTCCGTGATCGGTATGTAGCAAATATTGATAACTGGATCGAATTTCTTCTTACCAAATGCGGGAAGCCCTGTAAGCCCAGTACCAGCAAGTGCCGCGCCGGCCTGAAGGACAGAGCGACGGCTGATTCCTGTTCCCATAAATCCACCAAACAGTGGATCAGAATTTGTCTTTAGGTATGGATCATTAATTCCATCACCAAAGTTTTTTGCATCGAGGGGCAACCCCTTTTCATCAATGGGGCCACCATCGATAAACTGTGCTTCCTCTGGATCTAATAACTCTTTCTCAATAGCCGTAGACTGCGCTCTTGCTGCTAGAAACTTCGCCTCTTCCCGTGTTAGTTTAGACATATCCTTCCTCCAGCGTTAGCCGTTTTTTTATTTAAAGTTAAAGTCTAATTCCTTCCAGAACGTGCACTCGTCTTCTTATTACATCTGTCTCCCGTATATAACCTCACTAACTTCCAAGTGATTTTGTGCGTCCGATAGTCACTTGCGTTTTGGTACTATCGAGCCCAGCTGGCCTGCTTACATTTCGCTCAAATGGCTCAAACTGCGTTCAGTCGCGTTTCAATGACCTTCATGTGTCGCGCAAGATCTTCTTCCGTAATAACTCCCCGTAGAATCATGCTGTGAGCAAGTGCAAGAAGTTGACGCTCTGGATGTGGAATGTGCTTATAGTGATCCTCTACCAGATCATCCTCTTCATCGCGCCGTTCTAGAACAGGCAGGGCACACGCCCCCTCGTTGAGAACTTCACAGGTACTTTCGAGTGTTATCCTCCAAGGAGGATCTGGATTATCAACACCATACTCCTCGCATAGGTCGGCCCACACCCGGCCTTCCTTTCCAATCTGTTCCAGCAATGGAATTGGTTTAGACATTTTTCAGACCTAATGACCGTAAGGATGTACTGCGCGGTGAATCGGTCGCGTGTCGTCCGCCTTTCGACCTGCGCGTGGCATTGCAACGCCGATCAAGCAATCCCGTGTCACGATCTCCGCTAGTTGATCTTCGCTCCACCCTTCAGTGCCTTCAGGGCGGGTTGGCATCACCACGTATCTGGTCTTCTGATTGGAATCAGCAACCCTTATTTCGACATCCTCGGGCAACTGCAGGCCGAACTCTGTTAGGACTTGGCGCGGCCACCTGACCAGTCGGCGACGATAGTTAGGGGTTCTGTACCACTCAGGGGACTGACCCAATATAGGCCTCGGGTAGCACGAACAAAGCGTGCAAACCACCACGTGTTTGAGGGTCGGTGTATCCACCAGAATCCGAGGGTTACAGTAGTCACTAGGTGTCCCGAACTTGGTTGGCATCGTGTTGATCCAGTCAATGCCTACATCAAGACTCGCCTTTACAGGATCGTCTATACATAGTTGCTTGTAATCTTCATCTAGCCACGCCTTTGCGACCAATCGACCCGCGGGAAGCGGCCCAAGGGTATGCATATACTCTGTCCATTCGTTATGGTCATCTTGCGTGAATAAACCTTTTTCGATACAGAGTTCACGGACTGCTACTTCGAGTACTTCAAAGTCGCTGACCTCATCCACCATAGGGGCAGGTGGACGGTGGTCATGATCATGATCATGTGAGTTTGACATTATGTTTTCCTCTTTACGTCAGACAAGTTCTTTTTCGTTTTTTACTTTGTGATCGATAGCAAAATTATCTAGGGCGGTCAAATAGCTTCTAACCATCTTTCAGATAGTTCGGTCTCGAGCGTATCCCCTGCAAATTTGTGCGGATAATCTGGCCATAGATCAGTTTGATTGAACACTACACTGTAGAACCACTCTGGAGTGTCTGTGTTATCCCAAGCCTCGTCCTCGGCAGCAGGACTTTCGTAAACTAACTTGACGACTATTGCCTCTGCTTCGCGGAGGTACATCTGCGAACGGGTATAAAAAAGATCTGGCAAGTTGCGGATCCGCACTTTATCGCCCACATTAAACTTTGGCTTTCCTGCCTCTCCCTTGAAGCACTGAGGATCCCCAATGCCAGTTGCTTTGTCAGCGTGATGATTATTACTCATAAATCTCCCCTCGCTTTTTAACCTCGTCGATCTTACTGACCAATTCGGTCAGGGTAATATGCTGCTTGTCAACCAGCACTAGCGCCGCTGTCATCAACCACCTGCCGTAATACGGTAGTCCGAGGTATTGGGTCTGCCCAACGTCCACGTTTTGCCGCCGCCTACGCTCTTCAGCGTTCCAAACGCCACGCCATGCTAATACCTCACAGGTGACAAAAGTATTGTGTTCCCAAATCTCCTCTTCCTTTTCTTCCCACGTTATAGGAATGTCGGCCTCACCTCCAACATCATGGGAGGAGCGTGTGTAGGCGCGGTAATGCGCGTTATCAATTAGGTCGGGATAAGGGGCGTGCTGCGGCTGATAAAGCGCGGGTTGAAGCTGCGCAACAATATTTAGATGCCGCATGATATTTTCGCGAGTAGACATGTCTGTTTTGCGTCTCCGAATTGGTATTCTCAACTTAAAGCTACTCCTTGATCGTTCTTTGTGCCAAGACGTTCTGGTTATTGACTGTATAAGAAAAGTCTATTTAATTTTTTAGGCAATCTCCAAACCTCCAGGATCAATCAAGATATCGAAAATTGTATAGCTTATTTACCATAGCTGAATCATGGTAAATAAGCTTTAGTCGCCTGTATTTTTGAATACCCGGCCCAATAGCGAACTCACGCAAGTTTTTCGAAGCGACACGGGCATCAACAAGCCCTCTGCACCTGCCACGATACCCACAAGCAAACCTGAAGCAACAGCCATCCAAAAACCGAGCAGCCAAAAGCTGTGTTTCAGCCTTCAACGCCCCGTAACGATATGATTAGATTAATGAGTCTGGGCTTTAATGGCGTTTCCGACACCTTGTCGCAAACTTGAACCTATTTCTTGCTACGGATTTTTAGGAATATGAAGACATCTTATTCTTCCTTTTCTCAAGTTCCTTTAGCAGCGTAGTTTTCGCATAAGGCTTAAGAGTCTTCCATTTCTGACATTCCGCTTTAGTCCGCCCGCAACCACGACACCAGCCTTTCGGTCCACCAAAATCGCAAACATCAATACACGGGCTTTTGTTGTGTTTCACAAATTCTTCGATCCGCGTCTATATCCCAATGATTACCAGTAATAAAATCATTGTTGCAGGGTGCGTAAAATCCGATCAATCCCTGACTCTAACTGACGGAGCCGATTGAACTCTTCGTATAAACGATGTTCCAGATTCTTGAAATTTAAAGGAAGTACTCTTTGACAAATACTATACCCATCGCCCATCACGTCATAACCTTTCCAACTTCGAATTTGTGCCCCCTCAGAATCTAGAAAGTCTCTAATAAAGGTCTGCTGCGACGGGCAATCCTCCTCTGCATGCATACAAATAGGGAAGGCTTTTTGTCGAAGCTGTGGAGCTTCGATATACGTTTCGAAATGCACCCCGCCCTGGCTATCGTTGAACCAGGTGTCTTTATATAGTTGAAGGTACACGCCACGGTTGTATATCTCCCAACCATCTGCAAACCAGCTCGATTGCTCTAGCTTGCTCTGAAGATTACGAAAAATAATTTTTAGATCTTTCATTTCTATCGACCTCGAGCACTCTTTAGTAATTAATCAAATCGCCCGAGACCAGGGTACAACAAGGGCCTGAGATCTGAACACCATCGCTTAGTAATTTACAAAACATATTCCCGCCCTGTGGCGACAGTTGCTGGGAAGTAAGCTCGCTCTTTGACAGATGCGATGCCCAATAAGGAACCAAGGAACACTGTGCGACACCAGACACCGGATCCTCTGGAACTCCATTTGCCGGAGCAAAGAACCTCAAAACATAATCTGTTTCCTCTCCAGGCGCAGTCGCCGCAATAGTTGGGAGATCCAACTCTTCAAGACAGAGAAAATCGGGCTTCAGAGACTGGACATCAGTAGCTTTGTCGTAAACTGCTACATAATGCCTTCCTTTAAGGACCTGCCGTGGAGGTTTCCCCAGGCCCATGCACAAACTATCTGGCGGATCACAAGGTTTTACCGTATCGGCGGGCAAAACCATAGCCAGATTACCCGAATCTCGAAAAGCGGATAATCTCCCACTCAACCTTGAAACTAGGGTAACTTCGTCTCGCCGAGGCTCCAGTTCAGACAAGACCACATGGGCTGCCGCCAGCGTGGCATGCCCGACAAGAGGCAACTCTTTTGTTGGCGTAAACCAGCGAATGAAATACTCGCCGCCGCCTCCACTGATAAATGCGGTCTCGGAGACATTGAACTCCTTCGCCAGCGCCTGTAATTGATCGTCGTGCAGTTCTTGTGAAATTACACAAACGACTGCCGGGTTTCCAGAATATGGCTTGGCGCTAAAGGCATCCACCCAGTACATCCGATTACTTGTCATTTGATCACCCATTAACTCCTTTTACTTTGAATCAATCTTGGCATATTTGTTTAATAATATGACGAGTATCCAGTACTAATTCAATCGCTGCTGGAAAAGCCGAAATCTTGAATAGCCAATCATTATGGCAACCAACGCACAATGAGCTAGGCCTGCGACGATGCTTATATACTTTTGTTAATTTTCTCGTTCGAAATTTCAGTGAAACATAGGTTTGTTGCTGCATATGAGGTAGCCATTCGGCGAAGACTCATCCGGGAAGAAGCAAGATTTGATAAAACCCTTAGATCATCGATTGGCTGTCAAACACTCACTTTATGATGGAACTACCAACCCTGGTCGCGGTGATCACTGATCAACATGCCGTTTTGCCGGCGACGGCGGGCGCGTGGTGCCCTCAGGCTGAAACGCGCAGCAGGTCTTCCTTGTGATCAACATCGCGCAGCACGGCATCATCTACCATAGGCACCTCGACCACAGAATCGGCAAGGTTGTCAAAAAGACAACGCGCGATATCGTCGCCAGTGAGCTGCATTAATGCACCGAACCACTCACGCGGAAACAGTACCGGGTGACCTCGACGATCGCCAAAACAGGCGACCCGGACAGCATCTGCCGAAAAGCCCTCAAGCAAACGATTGATGTGTCTTGCGCTTACCCATGGCATATCGGCCAGACACAGCACCATGCCATCGAGATCCGCGGGCAGTTGTGACACCCCGGCACTGATTGATGCACCCATGCCGTCGCAGTAGTGTGGGTTATATATCCAGTTAAGTGAGCGGCCGGTGAGTGCATCGCGCAACGGGGCCTGTTCGTGTCCGGTGACCACGTGCACGGTACCGACTTTGGAATCAAGGGCTGCATCAACAGCGTGAGCCGCAACCGCCTTGCCCTGCCAAGGCAACAATAACTTGTTGGGGCCTCCCGCACGCAGCGAACGACCCGCTGCCAGCACCAGTGCATCAATCCGGGGTGGCGACATTATTTAGCCGTTATGCCCAATTAACATCACTCCTCCCATTCTGGATAGGCTTGCACCCGGCCAGATCCACTGACGCGGGCAAACTCGATTACACAATTATTAATAGTCATCAGTCAACACCTGGCTGCTACAACAGCATCGACTCGCGCGCTAGAACATGCTTGCGCAGAACCAAACATCACGAGAAGCTTAATTTCAAAGGAAATCCGCGCAGACCACTTGCAGTGCCAGTGCTGCGTACATTGCAACGCCGGCCGGAAACGCATCCTCGTTGACCCGCATTGTGCTGGAATGGCACGGGGCAGCGGGCCCATCGGTCGGCGCGGTGCCGATAAAGGCAAAAGCCCCGGGGAAGCGCTCGAGCACGTATGAGAAATCCTCGGCCCCCATCCACGGGGTGGACATCTGCTGGTAACAATCTTCACCAAGCACCTTGTGTGCGGCACGAGCCATAGCCTGC
>Ga0302123_10001216_pt1 | contig 18474 bp, 18 predicted proteins | sample CB21_321_MG_FD_203109 | JGI IMG/M metagenome (GOLD analysis project Ga0302123, IMG submission 203109) | Marine microbial communities from Western Arctic Ocean, Canada - CB21_32.1 | ecosystem: Environmental > Aquatic > Marine > Oceanic | place: Canada: Western Arctic Ocean | collected 2017-09-28 | reverse complement strand
CATAACATAAAATGGGAGAACGGTATTAATACTGATACTTGGCTTACTCGTAATTGGCCTGAAATGATTAATTATTTTGATCAGGGAAACATGCCATATGAAATAGATGAGATAACCGTTAGTGCCGCAATATATAAAGGAAAAGAAAGTGTATCACTTCGAGAAACAGCGGGTAGATAGTCCCAATGGATACTTTAAACGAGTAGGTACATTTCATTTTGACTTCAGTAAAGAATGGCCGGAAGCGAACAAGTATGTAAAAGATGCTCTATATAATAAACAAAATTATGGACATGCCTCAAATAAACCCTCCAAAGGAAATGTAGTCGAAGATAAAGAACTTCGAGACTTACATGGCAATCCAGATCAGCAGATGTTTAGATCCGTAGTATGGCCTAAACGTGAAAAAGAAATCTCACTAGATAATTTTCCAAACATGAAAAGGGCGTTTGAATATTTCGAGTTAAAAGATTACACTTGGAAATATAATGTACAATATCCAACAGATAATTTACTTTGGCATATAGATAATTTACCAGGAAAGCCAACTAAAGAACGTGTTTTAAAAAGTAATACAACTAGTACGACAGTAAGGTTTCTTGTGTTTCTTAGAGATTGGGAACCAGGCCAAGGAGTAATATTTGGAAATGATTTCTTTCATAGATGGCGTTCCGGAGATGCTTGGTGGTTTGATTGGTTAACACTTCCTCATTCGACATTTAATATGAGTTGGGAAGATAGACCGTTATTACAAATAACAGGCGAGCCTACAGAAAAAACAAACAAAATAATTAGAGAACATGTTCCGTTTTCTATAGAATCCTAGTAGCTCCGTCTTCCTCTGCTTGTTTAAATAAAATCATTTCCATTCTATCTTGAATTCCTAGCCCTTGATACCGTTTTGCTAACCTACAATAATGTATAACTAAGAATTTATCCTTTACATACCCTGCACAATAACCAATTTGTTTATCTTTTCCTACTATTGCCTTACATGCTACTAACGGAACGTCTTCGTTAAACCCTTCAAATGCTTGTTTATCAGTACAAGCAGGTTCAAATATATAAGTAACTTCGTAATTTAACTTTGTATCAAATAATATTTTGGCTTTATAACTTATTTTATCTTTGGTTAATGGGTATATCAAGTGTTTAGTAAAGGTGCCCGGCTCTAAAAAATTTATAGCATTATCTACTTCGAAATTTTTGTAACGTATTGTTTTAAATTTTTTATAGTTAAACCACCATGCACATAATGTTGCTAACCTTGGTATACTAATATTCATTTTTTCAAATTTTTGATCATGTGCAATTTTATCTGGCTTAACAAGATCATTAAATAATAGCCAATCAAAACTTATCATTCGATTACTAGGAAATGCATAATCAGACATACCAATTAAAACTATATTTGTTTCAATTTTCATATTTAAATATGTCCACATATGCTCTCGTATTTCTTTGTCATGTGGGCGTTTACCATCAACTGTAATAGCGTGAAAATCACAATACGATTCTTGTAATTTAGGTACAATTAAATCATATAATTTATAGTCTCTAAAAACTATAAAATTATTAAGTCTTAGTTCGAACATGTTTTTCTTTTACTGGGATACTCATTCCTGCTTTAGGAACACTCCATGGTGTTAATGGAAACTTTTTTCTAAGGGCTACAATATAAAACAAATGCTTTTTTGGATTTGCTACCATATGATTTTGTGCATAGCACGATGCCCATAAAGCAGTAGAGAATGGATGGTACCATTTAGTTTTTAAATGTTGACTATAAGGGTATAATCTATAATTAGTATGTTCTTCAGCATATACAGTAACTAATTTTGTTAACATTGCATAGCGTTTATCTTGAAGTTTTTTTAGAAAATAATTGCTAATTTCTTTATAACCTTCTGAATAATCATCACTTAATGTATCTTCTTGCGGGCCAACATTCCATATATGTGTATCATTTCTAAGCAATCTAATTACACTATCAACAATGAGTTGTTGTGAAAGTTTAGGTTGATTTATAAATGCATGAACTAAATGAGTTGACATTAATGGAGCGTTACCGGTTTCGCCAGTTAATACAAGTTGGTCTATATTACTACCTTTAAGAGCTTGTAGTTTATAATTCATCGTTGATTCGGTATATAGATTATCAGTCCAGCTTGATTCAGGTTTTACTTTGATTTCGTTAATTATTATATTAGGATTTAGAACTGTAACATTATATTTTATAGTATCACTTGTTATATTCAAATAACTATTTTTATCTTGTGCTTCACATGCTAACATATAGCTATCAGTTCCACCACTATAAAGGGTTACACCATTTGCATGATTACAAATTGTTTCAAATGATTTTACTACTTGTTTTGATTCAGGGAATTTAAGATCTCTAAAATTACAATATTCATGTATTTCTCCGTTTATAGCATAATGCCCTGGCGGTATTCGTTTAACGCCTTTTGCAGTTGTACGTGACCCAACTAACATTCTTTGTAAAATATGCCTTTGCTCAATGCCAACAGGATCATCATAACCTTCAATTGATTTCCAATTATGTGTAATAATTTTATCATTAAAAAATAAATTTATAGTAGCATAGTGATCAACAGCGGCTAGCCAAAAATCCTTACAAATATAAACATATGCCCAGTTACCTTTGAGTATAGGCGGTTGTTTTATTTTACATTGTTCTCTAATTGCATACAACCATCCACCTTGGTTGCCAAATTCAGAAAACGAATCTGTATTGTATACCCACAAAGCATCGTGGGTTTTTTTGTCTACTAAAAATGCTTTTTCGTTGTCTATAAATTCCATTAAAAAGTTACGGGCCAGGAGGGTTCTTCTTTAAATGTTTTATCAACAATATTAATTAAAAATGCGTATCGATAGTTATTAACAGCTCTCTCTTCCGGAACACCATGTAAGGTTTTTTTATTAGGAAAGAAAAGCATACCAACATTAAATCCGCTAGGTATATGTGTTTTTTTACCTTTATCTTTTCCAGCACCATACAATGAGGTGCCTTCTGTAGTTTTATTTCCTAGATATATCATTACTGATAGTTTCTTTTCTGGTATATCAGGATGTGTTGCGAGATGAAAACCAGGAGGATCGGCTACCCATTCGGCTCGCCATTTATCTGTTTTATCTATAGTAATGTAATCTTTACATTCAGTTTTTATAAAAGGTAAAAGAGTGGGTTTAAGAAATTGCTTATCTAACATCTTGTGCCAGGTCGAGCTAGTAACCCATTTACGTTTATTATATTCCTGAGAAGCTCTCCTTCCGTATGGATATGGTGCGGCACGATCAGTAGTACATGCATTAAAACATCGTCTAGCTATATCCGTTGGTAGTACATCCTCCATGGTCCAGTGATCCCAGGGAAAGGTATGTTTCTTATATTTCACTATTTTTCCTTTCTATTAGTACATATTTGTTAAATTTAATATGTACTCAACTGTTTCTTTATCTAACAGTACATTAAATACAACCATTGTCATATTATCTTTACCTGCATTAAACAATGTATGTTGTTTGCAAGTGTTTAAAAAATATACGCTTCCGTATTCCCAGGTCAATATTTTATCTTCTAGCATAAACCAACTATGCCTTGGATTCATATTCTCTAATGGTATTAATAACCTAAATGATTCTATGTCAGTTGTATAATTATCAATGTGTGTAGGGAAGAAACCGCCTGGTCTTAATTGTAAAACATGCGATCGTATTAAAGATGGTTTAATAGGATTACATAAATTTTCAAAAACACTATATAAAGGTGTCGGTATTATAAAATCTCTTTCAGTAATTGTTGTATTATGTTCTCTATTGTATTCTCGTAAACTGTCCAAATCCGGTCCTGCGCCTAAATTACCATCTAGATTTGTTAGACTTAGTCCCCACCTATTATTATTCTTTTTTCGTGGATTATATCGTGTCCACATTTCGTTATATTTTTCCAATTCTTCAAGAACAAAAGTAGAATCTACTTTTAATTGCAATCGAAATTGATCACCATACGCCGTTAAGGTATTAAACAACTCAAAGCTCATAAGTTTTATCTCCTGGCCATAACGGCATCTGTGTTCCAGGTTTCCTTTTTGGTATTTTACTATCTGCAGAACTTACACATGTTTTACTGATGCAATCTTTTGGTCCGTCGAATAACTTAAAATCATTGTAGATATATCCTAATGGCTCATCGTCACAACTATATGAACGTTTTATACTACCATCAGGTTCACGTATTATGATACTTCTATATCCACTACTACATTCCCACCCTTTAAACTTATTAAATTCAAAGGCATTAAATCGTTCGGCTTGATCCATAAACCAATATTTTTTATCTTTATCTCTAAATTCTACTTGAAAATGTTGCGGTACATCATTATTTTCTTCCCAGTAAATTGGATCGGGACGTTTGACAAATGTCGGCTCAGGTCGAGTAACATGCTTATTTTTTGCTTCAGTAAACCCTCGTTGAGGCATACCATTATGTAACATGTCAAGCATTTTATCATCATATCCTGATACGACAAAATTAGCATTAGGATCGCTTTGTGGTTTTAATGTTACATTAATGCCACGTTCATGGAACAGGTTTACTTCATCCATTATTAACCAAAACCACTCAGGAACCATAACACAATTAATTGTAACTTGTACATCATGTTCTTGACAAAGCACTAACTTATCTGCTAACTGTTGTTGCTTTTTAGGATTTTTAATGTACTCTCTATGATAACTGCATGTAATACTTGCTCTGTGAAAATCTTTTACTGCTTTAACATATTCTCCAAACCACTTCATGCCCGGTGAACAATTTGAAGTCATATGTACACTGGTATAGTTTGTATTGCCTACGTCATCATTAAGGTGGCGTAGTATATCGAGGTAACCAGGATGCAATGTAGGCTCACCCCCAGAGAGGCTAAAATGAAAACTATTAAAATTGCGCTCTCGTGCTTGTTCTTTGATACGGTCGATGGTCCGTAGACACATCTCAGTTGATCTATGATCATGTTTGCTACTCCTTCCATGGGTCCAACAATATGAACATTCATAGTTACAAAATCTTCCAAGTAACCACGAGACTGTAAATAAGTCTCGATACAACATATTACGTTGTCCTACTCTTACTAGATCATTAAAAGGGATCTTTGTGAAGTCGTAACTACTTTTATTTAAACTCATTTAACTTTTATTCCAGGTTTGTGCTAGTTTTTCAAGTAGAATTGATTTACTTTTGTGGCAGTACTATTATTTAACATATAATCTTCAATAGCGGCAACATATTATTAACATATACACTACTATTCCATAACTCTTGCACCACTTCTTTGTATGGTTTTATCAATTCTAATGATGGGTTAATACGTTTTTCGGTATAATATTTGATAATTTTACTTGCTAAAATCTTATCCGTATTTCCAAATAAAAATTTTAATTCTTTTGTAATACTCCGTATGTTGTTAGTCTGTATAGGATCAACATACGTAACTTTAAAATTAATACCATTAACCCACTCGTATAATTCACGTAATAATGATTCACAATTATTTTTGCATATTTGTTTAACAGACTCATAATCACCATTCCAATGTTTTTTATTTTGAAATACTCTCCATGTACACATAAAAAGAAAACTATGAAAGTTACTTGGTACTAATATTATTTTTTGTAATGTTGTTCCATATGTAATAGTAATATCATTAGGCTTTAATTTTTTTTCAAACACCTTGCATCGTGTTTCTGTAGGCCACGTTTGCCTAGGATGATTTGTAAAATAAATTGTCTTACTATTAATGTAAGGAAGAAAATCATCTTCCTTTATATTAGTCTTATAACGAACATTCCATAATAAAAAAGTAGCAAACAAACTTTTTAAATCTACAAGATTTGTGTTTAAGGCATAATCAACTAAATCCTTATCTGGAAAATTTACACCTTTACAGGTAGAAAGCCCGTCCTTATCTCCAACAATATATTCAAGATTAGGTGAGTCTAAAATCTTATTAAATCCTATAATCTTATCAGAACAACCTGCTGTGTATTGGCTGAAGAAGTCTCCAGCAGTTCCAGGAATATATTCTGTATATATTATGTTTACTTTATCTAATAATTGCATTAATACTTTGGTCGTTCACCCTGTAGCATAGGATGTTCTCGTTCGTCCTCATCATCTTGTACACTATAAGTAAGATCTAAAATAAGTGAGTACCGTACTGGAGCAGAATAATCATTATTATAAAATAATCTATGGTTAGTTGCTTTAACTTTTTTTATAGAACTTGACCATTCGCCACATAAGAATAATATTTTTTCTTTGTCTAAATTAACTTTTACATACGTACTTTGATCTTCATGATCTTCATGCTCATTGTGTGGCTTTGCATGAATTTCTGGATGAGATTCTCCTAAATGTAATCCAAATAATGTTTCGTCAACATGATCAGTTCCAAACCGATCACTACTAACAGCCCTATGTTGTGCTAATGTTTCATCAGTTGCATCTGCACAAGCATATCGTATTAGATTTAATTGTCGTTTAACATCAACATTAGAAGGTATATCAAAAGATACTAATAATTTTTCAATAATTGGTTCAAGCCATATCATCATATTGTACCAATAATTAGCCCAACGTAACTGGTGCCCATATTCGGTATATGTATAATGATAAAAATATATTTTTTCGCGAGATACTTTTAATCCTGACGGATCGCCATCGTCGGTTTCAAGTTCATACCAATCAAGATCATATCCTATAACTGGACTTTGATGTTGCCTACCTGTAAACAGTTTATTTTGGGGGTACTCCCAATTATTAATTATAGGTTCCTCAGGAGATATAGCGGTTATATCTTCCCATTTAAATTGTTCATATGTTTCATGTAATTTTTGGAATCGATCTTTAAAACTATGAAGACAATGACTTTTAATACAATGAATATTATCATCGTCATAAAAAATGCCAGAATCAAGTTTATCTAATTCTGTTATTTTAATTTCCATATTAGTACATTTGTTTGTTTACAGAAGTTTCACTAGCAGGCCAATAAGCATAAAGAAATATACTTAACCCTTGTAGTACACTATGTTCTTTCAAAAAATTTATAAATTTTTGATACTGTACTTCTGGTATGTGCCGTTGAGGACTAAATCCGTCTTTTTCTACCATAGATGCTTGCATATTCATTTGATAAAATGGGGAAATAAACAAATCATCAAAATCTACGAGTGTTTCAGTTACATGATTCGGATCCGAATACTCTTGATGCTCTGACAGTAATGCAAGAGGCAAAGTTTGAAAAACATTAAATGGCTTATATGAAAACGGAATAAACTTATGTTTCATAGTTGCGAGTTTATTCAAATTTCCTGGTGTAAGATAACTTTGGTCAAACACTAATGAGGTTTCAAGTTCATTCTCTAATATATCTTTCCAATTAGTTGGTACTTTTGTATTAGTATTCAGCCAGTTTTTATAAAATGTTTCATAGCTCCATGTGATTGAATTAAAATCAGGCTTTGTAATTTCTTGTATAATCTGTCGCTGAAAATCCATTGCGGTGTTTGAAGCACCCATCCACCATACAGTAGTATTAGTATCTATCGGCAATTCATCTATCCATCGTAATATGCTTAATCCATTACACACCGATATAACTTTTTCTATTTTAGTAATTTCACTTAACGCCGAAACACTTGCTATATCTGAATATTCAATTGAATCTAATGTTGTTGCTAGTGTTTGTAAATTATATGCAGGCTGTAATGATCCAATACCCCAATCTTCTTTATATTGAGCATAATGGCGCATAATATCAAACCATTCTAACTGATCGGGCGTTACTGACCACGAATTAGACGCATTACCTGTAACAGGAACTTCGCCTACTTCTGGTGAGGCTATAACTACTTTATCAGTATCAAGCGATCTAACCCAATTATAACCATTTGCTCCATCTAATGCACCACAAAATTTTTCATCTAAATGTATTAAAGGTATACTAGTATTTTCTTTATCATCTATATGCTGAATCCAATCCGGCCGGCCCATTCTGTATGATTCTCTAAACATCTTCGATGGTCCGTAATCATCTGTTGGATAATAACAATTATAATATGTAGTTCGTAAATTTTGAGGAAGCGGTACAACTGGTTGATTTGCATTTACTGCATCATTTGCTAATTGCCAACCTACTATATCAGCAGGCAAATCATATGATTGTATATGTATTTGTGCGGCGGTCTCGCCTTCTAACTTATGGACCTCTTGCTCATCATGCAACCCGTTGTCCCAATCTTCCGAAAACTCTTGCCGATGAATAGTTGACATTAAACTAGTACGTTCACCGAAATTATAACTTCCGTGCGTTTTATACAAGCCAATATCAATTACAAACATATGATCATAAAAAGCACAAAATCTATCTGCATCATCAAAATTGTAATTCTTACCATGGTCTACAGGGTTGTGATAATATGTCGTATCATTTAATGATGGTGACTCAGCTTGCCGTGCTGAAAGATGTCCGGCTACCATAAACGAAGTACTATCAACAAACGCATCGAGAGATGCCATAAATTTTGTTGCATTTATAATACTTGTTGTTATTGGCATGAATACAAGATAATCACATTGACTTTGGTTTGCTTCTATAAAAATTTTAGCAACTTCAGAACTATATACTTTTTGTCCTTCTAATTTTGCAAACTCACTGTATGCTAATTTAGCCAATACAGTATTAGTGGATGTTTCTTGACCTACTCCATTGTTATCAACATAGTATCCATTTCTACTTTTTGTATCCCATAACCCAAACATATAAGCATTTTCGCTTCGTGAGGATTTTACACGTAAGGGGAATATTCGTTTTAAATTGTACGGTGTTTCTGCCATTTCATCTCTCGTCTTTTATATATTTATTTAAATTATAATCAAATCTCATACTATAGATAAACAGATTAATATCGTCTAACATCATACCTAGATGTTCGTGACATTCACGCTCTTCATTTGTATCCGGAAAAAAGTAAGAGTTTCGCGGCTTTTCAAAGTATACTACCGGACGCCCTATATTTTGCGTACCAGAACGTATAAAGTTTAAAAATGCTTGTTGCAATTTATCGTATCCGTATTCTAGTATTGATTCTGGATAATCAAAAATATCCGATATGCTAAAAAATGTTTTACCGTTGTGTGGCGAAAACACATATGAAAATACTATATTATCTGTATATAAATTAGTTTCTAAAATTTTTCTATCTAGTTGTAAGTAGTCATTCCAATATGTATTGTCAAATATTTTATCATCATTATTAAAAGGTGTATAAAATTCTTTATTTTGATCTAAAAATTCATTTACAAAAGCGTCATAGTCATCGCCATTAAAATTAGAGTGCAATTTATTTTGAAACTTAATTGAAACCGGATTATAATCATAAATTATAATTTTAGCATCAGGTCTTCCTAACTTGCACCATGCTTCGTATGCATAAAATCCGCTACCGGGTGCAATAATTGCTTTATAGTCTACTTTATATGTATCAGGTATATTTAATTCATCCGAGTGCCATCCCCAAAAAAGATTGGCGCCATTCTTCCACTCCTTATACCAGTTTTTAAACTCTTGTGACTCTTGTTTTTTTAAATCATATATTTTATTATCATCGACAAACATACCAGGATCTAGTATTATATCTGCTTTTTGTTCGACGCCATACCGATCCTTATTATTAATTAATAAGTCTTGGTATAATCGTTTTGCAAATACTAACCAATCTCGATGATCAGAATTATTAAAATCTATATTATTTAACGTATACATTATGGGCATGTATTAAACTACTCACTATTCTTTCTTTCCACCATCCTGAGTGTCGGCCTCCATATACTATCATATGTATGCGAGGCACTGATGATTCATTTAGTATAGCATGATCGTAAGAATTGTTAAACAAAAATATATCTCCAGGATCTATAGGAATAGATCCATACGTGTTTATTATAAAATCACAGTTGGCAGGCTGGTTTAATGCAATATTAATAGCTACTAGTTCACGACGTTCATGATCATTATGTGGTGCTATGTAGCCGCCTGGTTGAATTAACATAAACCGAACCCGAGTAAAACTACGAAAGCCAAACTTATTTTCAAGCCAGTCTTTTGTTGTCGGGCAAAATTTAGCCATGTCTGTCCAATCCATATACTCGTCTTCTAGCTCATCACTTTCTATCATACCATAATCTTCAGGTACACCAGTATGAGCATGACTTAATCCCCACAAACATAAACTTTTCCATTTGTATGCATTGGCTCGGTGACTAACAAAGAAAGGTAGTAATCTAGCCGCTTCATCATATATTTCGTGGAACGGCATTGGAGTTTGTATTTTTAAAAATGGTAGTGGACTTAATATAATATCTTTAACATCTTTACTTTTAAGATATTTGTTGAATACACTCTTTAAGGTATCTGCATAGAACTCTCTTTTGAAAGAGTGTTGATTGATAACATATTCTCTTACTTCTTTTGCAAAATCTTCGTCATATTCTTGTAGCGTGTCTTGATCGTCTAAATCAAAATATGGATGTTTCATTATGCTTCCCACGAATGCATTCTATGCTCTTTTATTGTATGTATGTTTTTAGCAAATTCTAACAACGGATTATGAAGTGGATCGTTGCCTATTAATAACACCTCATTATCATATGATTGTAAATGCCTAACAAGTTTAATCCATTGTTCAAATACTGTTAACGTTCCTATTGCCCAATTTAATTCGTAATCAAAAATGTTACTTACATGAACAATAGTACCTGGCTTATCAGGTATAATTTTTATAAAAGCATCTAAATCATGTATAATATCTATATAATGAAATTCATTATTCCATTGTTTCACTATACTAAAAAAATGATGGAATTTTGCTCCAAATACCTTCTGATCTCTTTTCCAATCATCTTCACTCCAATACTCGTCTATTAATTCTTTGTATTGCTTTTCTAAGAATGTTTTTAGATAACTCACGCCATCCCAGCCTTGCATTATATGTTGCTTAACTTCTAATGTTTGTTTATTGTGATCAAAAAATATAATTTTACAATCATCGGTATACTTAAAATTAAAAAAATCTAATATATTAATAAATTTAAAGCCCGGTGCCGGTGTAATAATTTGTGACCCTATAAAATCAATGTCCCACTTGCCAATATTGCTAATATAATTTTCTGTGTTTAATATAAAAGGACGAGGATCAACGGCGTGCTCATAACATACTTCAGGGGTATCTAAATTAGCCTCCCAATGCAGAGTATTTAAATGGCAGAAAACTTCTTCTGGCAATTGTTCGAAATTATTAGTAAACTTACTTCGTTGCTCAAATAACTTAGGGCACCCCTGTAAAATATAATTATCTACATTAATCATTAAAAAACTTTTTTTAAATGATATACCATCGACGTCGCCGGCTACTATAAATTCCTTATTTTTATTTTTAAATGCTAATGCATTTTCAAATAAACCTTCTAGATTTCCGGTAAGTGTTGTTCCAATATAAAAAACAAATACAGTATGCATACCTAATTTATTTGCTACTATGACAGCATTAGGTATTTGTTCTTCAGATATATATGCTGTATTCATTTTTTGTAAAATGTCACAGCAACCAATTAACGTATAGTCTTGTAATTTTTCAAAGAAAGGTGCATACTGCCGATTTGAATTATTATCCGGATAAACCAAAAAATGCATCGACTTTTGGTTTATATCTCTTATTCTAATATCTAAATTTCCCATGTATGCAATCTATGGGGTCGTATTGATTCAATGTTTTTTACAAAATCCCAGACATTATTACGTAAAGGATCTGACCCGTATATCATAATATCATTTTCATAACCTTGGAAGTGTCTTATCATTTTAATCCATGCTTCAAACACTATTAAATTACCACCTATCCAGTTTTGAATAAAATCAAATATATTACTGAAAAATACAAGTGTACCAGGCTTGTCTTCAACAATATTTAAAAATGCATCTAACTCATGTATTATATCTACACAATGAAACTGATATTTCCAATTGGCTTTAAACTCTGTATTAAAAAAAGGTTCAAAATTTCCGTAATGTTTTAAATCTCGTTCCCAATGATAATCAACCCAAAAGTCTCGTACCATAATTGAATCATGTTTTTCATAAAATTCTTTTAAATCTTCTTTTCCATCCCAATTGTCTTGTCGATGCTTTGTTAAATCTAATATTGTTTTATTATAATCATAAAATATAATATTACCTGGAGTATTGTGTGGAACCAACTCCAAAAAATTCAAATATTTAAATCCAGCCGCAGGAACATATAAATTTTGTAGTTTCCAGTTATCGTACTCACTTCCCTTAGGAACATCTTCAATATAATCTTCTGTGTTTAAAATAAACGAAACTGGAGTTCCGCCATAATGAGGAGGAATTAATTTATCTAATTCATTTGCATCATATGTTTGGACTCCATCTTCTAGTTCTCGGGCTTCATTGCATACCTCAGTCAATTGATCTTTATCAGGATAGCAGTATACATCTTTCCATTTGCTTGTATTTTGTTGCCAAGGTAGTGTGTGCAAATAGTGCCCGAAAAGTTTTTTTATTGGTAATTGAATAATAGGTGTACCCCATGACATAATTTCTGACATTAACGGCGAACCAAACGCTAATGATACTGGTGGTATCTGCCTTCCTGATTCCTCGTTTTCTGGCCATAAACCTTTTCCCCAATCCTCCTTAAACTCACGAAATTCTGTGCAACAATAATTATAATGTATCTCCGGCTCTACAGTAAATTTAGGACAGCCTTGAATAATATAATTTTCAATATCAACAAGCATAAATGATTTCCGTAATGAAGGATAAGGACCTTTGTTTATTATATCACCGGCTACTACAAATTTTTCATCTATGTTTTCTAATTCATTGGATATTTCTTCTTTCCAATCAAGTATTTTATCCATTAATTCTAATTCGTCTTGACTAACTATAGTACCAACATAAAAAATATTTGCTGTATGTATACCCATTTGATTAGCTCGTATTAATGAGTGCGGTATCCATTTTTCAGGCATTACTGCATAATTCAATTTATCAAATAAAAACGTATTACCATAAGTAGAGAATTCTAATAATTTTTCATAGAGCCCTAAATGATCACGAGGATACAAATCCATTGAGAAGTCAGGATATATCAAGAAATTAATAAACTTTAATTTCGGATATTTTATGCTCATTACAATTGGATTATATTCAGGTTCTTTCATAATTTAAATATTTCTTAAGTAAGTTATTAAATGTTATACTTTTATGTCTTGCTTCCAGTTCAGTAGTATATGGCAAAGTTTTCTTTTTCCATAACCTTTCGTTATTATTATTTTGCATGTAATTTATAATAGTATCGAAATTATCATGCCGATGTATATTAACTGGTCCAGTATAATTACTAAGTTTTTTACAAATAAGTTCTTTTAAGTCTTGGGGGAAAACAGATATATTAAGATAATTTGGAGTTTGCAGTAAAAACGAACCTACAAAACTAAAATCAATTCCAGTTTTATTTATAAAATTAAAAAACTCAGGTAAAGCAAATACATTATAAACTTGTATGGTTAATCCAACTGCTATATCTACATTATCAACTTGTCTTAATGTATTCATGTTACGTGCTACAGTATCAAAATCACCACCAAGACGGATATAATTATAAATATCGTCAGCTCCATCCATACTAACTTTAACATTGACATGTTTAAATTCCTTCCATATATCTATTAAATCGTGTTGCTTATATTTTAAATGTGTTAAATTTGTTGCATAACGTAAACGAATTGTATGTCTATATTCTTTTGGAATGCTATACAATAAGTCATAATGCATCTCATTAATAATAGGTTCACCACCTGTAAATTGTAATCGTTTTACCTGTGTCCAATCAAGATCACTTTGTAATATCGCAAATAAATCATCTGGTGTTACAAGTTTTGTTTCTTGATTGTCAAACCCACTGTACTTACCGATAATGTCTATATCTTGGGCTCTTTTATAACTGCTATGAGTACTACACATTCTGCAAGCAAGATTGCAAAAGTTTCCTATTTTTAATTCAAACCATACAGGTTGATTACTTACTGTATAATCATCATTTAATTGTATAAGGGGTGCAAACTCCTCCCAATGTTGTTCTGTATGTAATTGCCGATTGCTTTCAATGTTATTATCCTCATTGTGCCAACATACATGGCAAGCATCGTGCTTAACACCATCTATTAACGCTTTACGTACATCTTTATATTCTTTGCTATTCCACCTACTGTTGAACGTTTTACCACCCTTTCCACACTCATATTCTTGTGCTTCACAGCATAATACAAGGTTTCCGTTAGCACTACCGTATGTGTGCATAAACGGCAATAAACAAAATGTCTTGGAATCCTTTAAATGCGTAATGGGTATCATATGTATATTAATTCAAAAAACTTTTTGAATGCTGTTCCGAACTCTTGTTTTCTATGCTTAGCCATAAGCTCAACCTTTTCTCGTCCTACCTCCCACTCCTTAAACGACCCGCTCTTATCGTTTATTTTTGCTAATAATTGATTATAAATGTTATCATATTTTTGACGCTTATGGTAAAATTCATCAAACTGTAAACCAAGTGCATACCGCAGTTTTTCCTTGTGTTCAATTGGCAAGCATGTTATACTAAGCCATGAAGGGCTATCAATGAATTGTAGTATCATTGGAGTGTCGTGATGTATTCTAACCCAATGTAATAATTCTTTAACATACAATACATTTAACCAGCCAACGGTACATGCAACATTTATATTAACGTTTTCGTTTTCGTCTGCTAATGTTTTCCATTTAACAAAGATTTCTTCTATTGCTTGCCACTTACTTGGATAACGTAAAAACTCATTTACTTTTCCTATGCCATCGATGCTACAACTGAGTGTAACAGATTTAAAGCGTAGTAGGTGCCGAACATCGAGCTTAGTAGGATAAAAAGTCGTATTAGTAAAAATCTCAATTTCAACATTTTTTGCTATATCATTATCTACTAAAAATTTAAGAAACTTTAAAAACTTTATATGTAAAAAGGGTTCGCCCCCAGTAATTTTTAGTATTTTTAAATCTTTGTACACATCCTTTTCTAGTGGAATATGTACTTCCGTTTCTAACTGTGAAAATTCTATTTCCGTTTCTAACGGAGTTTTCTCTTTCTTTTTATCCCATACATGAGTATCTTGCTCCCAGGTTGTACTTGAATCTACTCCGCACGAAATACAAGCCAAGTTGCATAATCGCCCAACAGATATTTCAATACATTCTAATGCTACATCGTCATTATCAAATAGACGGTAACTTTCGGCCCGCATACTTTCAATGCCGGCGTTGTCTTGTTCATAGCATTTTTCACAGCCTGAAATCGGCTTGTCTTTTGCCATCTTGTTCCGCATTACAGAGAACATACTATCGTAATTTTGTATGGTACCGACATCAGCATCTTTAAGATGCATTTGATGAAATCTGCAACAAGGAGTGTCTTTTGTATTAGGAAATATATGAACTGCTTTTAACGGATACCGACAAGCATATAGATATGTCATTAAAGTCCTTTCTTTCTGTAATGTGCCAATGGTTTTCTAATGTTTATTCTATAATAGCTACTAAAATCTCTATGATAATCTTTCCATTTTTGATCGTATGAGTGACAAATGTGAACAGTATCGGTTGGTATTAGATCAAAATCCTTACAAATTTTTTGTTGATATTTTCCATATACATTTTGCAATGTATCAGTACTAAATTTTTGCATTAAGTTATATCCTATCCAAGTATTTAAATGTACTTGGTGCTCCCACTCAGTACACAAAACCATGTTACATCTATCATCATTTGTAAAAAACATTCCTGTACGCCAATTGCCGCAACTTAATGATTTAGTTAGACTAAAGGCAACACCATATATACATTTATGGGTTACATCAATATGTTGATTTTTTGCACTACCAAGCCATGCACAATCAAGTAAGACTGGAACATCTAGTTCATTACACCGTTCCATTATTTCGTCATAGTCATCATGTTTTGTACCTGTTCCACTAAACGGATAACTTAATATAACCGCATCATTTTTGTGTATATTTGCTTCATGTTCAATCATTTGGGAAGAGTACTCAAAAATTCCTATGTCTCTATTATACGGATATTCGCCTTTGAATAATTTTATTGTACGCCCGTGCTGTGCCGCATATAAATGAAACCAATCTAATGCCTGAGTACATCCAATGCTTATTGCTTTATGCTTGAATTTTTCTAAACCTGTAACGGAATTAAGTTTACTTTCATTAATCCACTGAGGATAACATTCTAAAAATAAATCCTGTACTCGAGGAAATTTTTCAGTCAAATATCTTTGTAAAATTTCTGCTTCTTCTAAATATGCCATTAAAGGATGATGCCAGACACTATTACCTCCTTTTTCAAATAATGTCAAAGGTATATCATGTTTATCGTTCATATAAACTCCGGGAATGTTTGTTTCCAATTAGTATCACGTAACGTGTCTAAATTGGTTAGGTATTGTTTTAATTGTTTAATTAGTTGGGGGTTTTCAGTGTCTTTCTTTAAAATATTTATTACATCTGAAAGTCCTGTATCATACAGTCCGCCGGCTCCAATATCAATACTATCCTTAGGCCATACTAATTCTTTCGGTATATTTTGTATTCTTTCTAATGTTTGTTTTTTTAACTTATTAGGTAAAATATCAGCCCTTAAATATTCAGGTCTTGCAACTACATTAGAAAAACTTACTAATGAACGCGACAAGTCTTGTGTATTAAGCCACTCATGTATTTCAGGTATAGTTGTAATATTCAAATTCATTAATGTAATTGCATAACATATTTCAACATTATCAAGTTGTTTAATTATTTTTAGATTGTTTTCTAAATCCGCAAACGTAAAATTGTTACCTCCACGTATATATTGATAGCGTTCTCCTATACCTTCTATACTAATATACAGTAAGCATCGTTTAAATTTACTAAATGCATTAAGTAATTTGTCATTTAAAATACTTAAATTAGTAGATATATCTAAAACTATATTACCTATAATACCTAATTGCTCTAATTTGTTTATAATGTAAAGATTAAGCGGTTCATCTAATGGCTCGCCACCTCTAAGTGCGATTGTATCTATTTCGTTAATTGCATCGCAATTAAACAATCTATCAATGTCATCTTCTGTTAAGTGTTGATATCGTACTTCGTTATGATTTATATGATCTCTGTTTAATTTTTTCTCATCTTTAATCCAACTTGTGCTTACTTCACCATTACAATGAATACACTTTAGATTACATTTGTTACTTGTGTTAATATCTAAATATGATAACTTGTTTGAGAGCGAAATATTCGTCCTCAAAGCTAATGGTAATGTATCCCAAAAATATGTACGTCTACTCCTACCACTAATATCTTCTTTATCTTTGCATCGTTTACAGCCATCAGGCCACTCACGTTGCTTCATTCTATTAGTTAAGTCGGCAAACTGTTTTGATTTATAAATATCATCTAATGAATCTTCTTTGATGTTGCCTAGCACCATTTTAGCATGTACATCTGGCTTTATGTTGCCGTTCCAGTTAACAGTTAATGCATGCCAAGGAGCAAGACATAAAGGTAGATCTTCATTATGATAAAATTCTTTATTATCCATAATTTTTAAAACGTTTTACAGTCTCGAAATATATATTAGGCACTGGTGATATATTTAAAAATTCGCACACATGTAAATAGTCTTTAGCTTGAATTTGATACATAAAAAAATCCTCAAAAAATATATGGCAAACATTATACTTATATAGTTGACCTATTGCTGTATAAAATCTTTTTATACCATTCATAAATGCGTCAGGTCCTGATTTATCTCTTTGATAATTTTTTGCCATATAATTTTCTAATAAATGTTTTTTAGGTGTTACAGTAAATCGAGGCAATATGCAAATAATTTTTAAGTTTTCAAAAATGCTTGCAGTATAATCATAAAATTGATGACTACCATAAATTAACGGAGGTCCGTCTTCTCTGTATGTTAATTGTTGACTTTGTTCTGTTATTTCATACATTACATCTTCTATACTTTCGTTGTACTTTGGAGGATAAAATCGTATACTAAACGGTGCTTTAATATCATAAGCAAAATGAAATTTACCCGATTCATCTTGTTTTTGTACTCTATCTTCTACATGTAACTCAGGATGAGCATCAAGTATTGTCGCAAGGCATTCGTTACCGGCACCTTGCGGTCCTAATATTAGAATAGTTTCTTTAGCAATAGTTTTCAATTCCGCCATCTCTTACCATGTCTGCTGTTACACAATGTATGCCGCCGTCCA
>Ga0302123_10001215_pt1 | contig 18482 bp, 12 predicted proteins | sample CB21_321_MG_FD_203109 | JGI IMG/M metagenome (GOLD analysis project Ga0302123, IMG submission 203109) | Marine microbial communities from Western Arctic Ocean, Canada - CB21_32.1 | ecosystem: Environmental > Aquatic > Marine > Oceanic | place: Canada: Western Arctic Ocean | collected 2017-09-28 | reverse complement strand
GCATGCCATCTTGATCGCCCGAATGGACTCATGACTGACAAACGTAAACCCCTGCGTCATGCCCACGGTGTGTTCGGCGAATGCGAGCTGATCATCGAAGATCCACGAAAAAAAATCGCCGATCGCAATGCATTTGCCATGGAAATGGGAGAACGGCCAGTCCGAGCCCCACATCATTTTCGTATGACCGAACGTCTTTAGAATCGCCACCATGCTGCCCGACTCGCAGGCGCAGGAGGTGTCGAAGAAAACGTTGTCGAGTCCGGCGATAGCACCAATGCCACGAGCCGTGTGCCCCGGGTTCAAGCCCCGCGCGCAGTGCGCCAGCACTAATTGCATGTCGGGATAGGTCGTGCAGTAATGGCGGATCGTCTTCTGGTTCCCCTCGTCGGCCAGCGCCTTATCGCGGACCAGGTGAACAACGACCGGCAACTTTGCCTCGTGCGCGACAGCCACCAAGTTTTCCGGCAGGTACTCTTCGATCGTTGACTGCTGCGTGTCTGGACGCGGCGCCATCATGTGGTACGGCTTCAACGACACCGGGTTGAACTGCTCGATCTCGGCGCGCAGCTGGTCGGCGCTCATCGCCGGATGGACGACTACACTGGAACCGCTGACGTCCTCGGTGGCGGCTTCCTTGGCCGCAAAGGCGGTGCCTTCCTCGCGATCGTCGCCGCTGATCGTCGACGGCAGAACATTGGCGCCCGTGACATTGCGCTTCGGGAGGATCCACGGCAGGTGCTCCCGATACGACGCCATGTCTGCGACTTCGGGGGTGTTAGCCACCATAGCGTTGTGGGTGTTGCTGGTATAGCCGCTACGATTCCCCAGATGCATATGCGCGTCGAAGATGCGCTCCGGCACAAACGCGTCGAGTTCGACGTCGAAGAAGTGATTGTCTTCATCGCCACAAAACCATTTGGGTGAAATCATGTTGTTTTCTTTCCTGTACTGGTAATCGACGGTGGCGCATAGGCGGTGCCGGTATGGAGATCGACGTCGCTGTAGGCATGCGGATTCCGCTCGTAAGCGCGCAATGCATCGATGTTCGATTCGACCTTATCAACGATATCGACGATCCGTTGCATCATTTTCGGTGCCGGTTTGTAGAACCTGAATATCAACTGGATCCCGTTGTTGATTACGAACTCCGCATTCGGAAATACCTCTTTGCGGTAATCCACTTTGGCGCGGCGCAGGTTGTCGTGCCAAATCGTCCGCGGCCCCTTGTAGGTTTGCCAGTGCAGGCGCGGCCAGCTCGGGATCGGCGAGGGGCAATAGCTGGTCGCGGCCAGACCTTCGGCCTGTAACGCCTTGATGAACGTGTCGCGGCTGACGCCTGCCTGCTTCCTGCGGAAGATCATCGACCACATGTAGTATGACGAATCGCCGTGCTTGCTGTGTTTTGGCCAGACCAGGAATTGCGAGTCCGTCAGCAGCGATCGCAGCGTGTCTATGTTCTGTCGGCGTGCGTCGATTTCACGAGGCAATTTCTTGAGCTGTTCCGTCAACAGCGCGGCATCGATCGCCGTAATGCGATGACTGTAGAGCAGTGAATCGACGTACGGCCGATACTCGTCCGGAAACCCGACTTCCGTCGAACGGGCGTTGTGCTGGCATTGCAGGCCGGCGCGCCAGTAGACGTCCTTGTCTGCCGTTACCATGTAGCCGGCTTCCGTCGTGCCGAGCTGCTTGCCACCCATGCAGGAGAAGCCGTTGGCGTGGCCAAAATTGCCGACCCCGACGCCTTTCCAGGTTGCGCCATGCGCCTGGCTGCAGTCCTCGACCACCGCGAGCCCGTGACGGTCGGCAACGCCCATGATAGCCGTCATGTCCGCGGGGTGACCGTACATGTGCACGGGCAGGATCGCACGGGTGCGGTTGGTGATTTTTGCCTCGACCTGTTTAGCGTCGAGCAGGCCGGTGTTGCGGTTGACATCGGCAAAGACGGGGATGGCGTTCTGGTGCAGAATACAGGACGTCGACGCACCCCACGAGTACGGCGTAGTAATGACCTCGTCGCCATTGGCGATATCCAGACCCGCCAGCGCCATCTGCAGAGAGCTGTGGCCGGAGCTAGTCGCGAGCACGTGACGACCGCCGTGATGCTTCGACAATGCCGCCTCCGCTTCGGCCACCTCAGGAACGGCACGAGAGAAACCGAGGACGCGGCCCTCTTCCATGAGCCGCAAGACGCGCTGTTTCGCGCGCTTCGTGAAGTAGGGAAAGACCGGTTGCTCGACTGTCCCGACACGTTCGCCGCCGAGTAGAGCCAGTTGCTTCGTAGCTGATTGTTTTGCCATGCTGATTCCGGGTAAAGGTTTCGACCGGACACACCTGATCACGTAAAGTGGGTCTTGTCAATCGGTGTGTAGAAGTCGGGCGCGACGAGACCACCGCTGGCGAGCTGGCATTCCCATGCCGGAATCAGGCGACAGTCGCGAGCTGCCGCCAGACGATTTTCCGTCGATGGTGACCGCGCCATCCGTGTCGAATTTTGCTAGTTCTGTATTCGAGATCGACATATTGTTTACCTCCGTTTCGGGGAGACAACACGGACTGTATGTTCCGGATCGTCAACACAGCGGGGCGCAACACAGCGACCAGATCTGAAGATTCATCGACAGCTACCAACATCTATTGACCGTCACATTGCGGTTTTCAATACGGCGTGCCAGCGCCAAGCGACGCCCGACTTCCTGTCGCATCTCGGGTTTTTCGTCTCTGCGAACGTTGAGATCGAAGAAATGGCTGCTCGGCCGAATTTCCCACAGCCCGACAGATCAGGTGATAGTAGCAGCCTTCGCTGTCGATTCGTATCCGCGGCATTCGCATAACCAGTCCTCCAAGAAGCGCTTTGTAATTATCGATTAAGCATAGGACGAAATACTTCAACACACAACCTGACCCCACTTTCTTTACCACTTTCTACATCTTGTAAACCGGCATGTACTCCATACGTTCATTGCCATGCGCCTACTCGAACATCAAAGCCGGAAACTCCTGTCGGAATACGGGGTTGCCTTTACCGACTCAATCGTTGTCACCACCGCTGAGGCAGCCGCAGCCGCAGCGCAGACACTTGGCGCCGCCGTCATGGTCAAGGCGCAAGTACCGTTCGGCGGCCGCGCCAAGGCGGGTGCCGTCCGATCGGCAGAAACTCCGGCAGCAGCAGCCCATCAAGCAGCAGAGCTGCTGGGCATGGACCTGCGTGGCGTCATCGTCGACACCGTTTCCGTCGAAGTGAAAATCTCGTTCACCCGTGAATTATACGCTGCCGTTGCCTGGGATAGCACAGACAAATTACCGGTAGCACTGTTCACGATCGCGGGCGGCATCGACGTCGAACAATCCGACGAACCCTGCGCACGAAAAACGTTCGATCCCCGCACCGGTTTGTCCGTTGCGGACAGCCGCGAAATGGCCATCGAAATGGGTCTGGACGGTGACGTGCGCGATGCCGCGGCTAGCCTGTTGATACAGCTGGCAACCGCCTTTCTCGAAACGGATGCGGTCCTCATTGAGATCAATCCGCTGGTCGAGCAAGCAGACGCTACGCTGCTTGGGCTCGATGCCCACGTCGAAATCGAAGATGATGCGATGTTTAGGCAAGCGGCACGGCTAACGCCACTAGGGAAATTGATTTCGACTAGCGCGGGGCGCCCCCCGACGCTGTTAGAACAGGAAGCTGCACGCATCGATGCGATGGACCACCGTGGCGTCGCTGGGCGCGTCGTCGAGTTTGATGGCGACCTGGCGTTGTTGATCGGCGGCGGCGGCGCCAGCCTCACCGTCTTCGATGCGATCCTCGACTACGGCGGCAAGCCAGCAAACTATTGTGAGATCGGCGGCAATCCGACCCCTGAAAAGGTCGCCGCCTTAACTGAACTGCTGCTGTCGAAACCGGCTGTGACCAGTTTGGCAGTGATCATGAACGTCGTGAACAACACGCGAGCAGACGACATAGCTACCGGCGTCCTAGCGGGTGTTCGCCAGGCGGGTCGCGAACCGGCCCGGATCATTTCACTGTTTCGCGTACCCGGCAACCGCGAGCAGGAGACGCACGACGTATTGCGTGCCGCCGGCGTCCCCTTTTGCGGCCGTGAGGTTTCACTCGACCAATGCGCACGACGGGCGGTTTCCCATGTTACTTGATCCACTGACTGAGATCATGGTGCAGGGCATCACGGGGCGCGAAGCGAGATCAATGGTGGCGGACATGGTCGAGTACGGCAGTCGGATTGTCGCGGGCGTTACACCGGGGAAAGGCGGACAGGATGTGCAAGGCATCCCTGTCTACAACACCGTTGCCGAGCTCAAGGAAAATCATGCGCCGAGCGTGACTATTGTTTCCGTACCCGCACGCGCCGTACTTCCTGCGGCAGAGGAAGCTTTGGAAAACGGTATCACGCTCTGTCTAATCATGTCGGAGCGTGTGCCGCGTCTGGACACCAGCAAGATCGTCGCGACAGCGAAGGAGAGGGGCTGCACCGTTATCGGCCCGAACTCCCTTGGACTGATCCGGCCGCATGTCGCCAAGCTCGGTACGATCGGTGGACGAATCGACAACGTCCACCGCTCCTTCCTGCCGGGCCGCACCGCCGTGATATCGCGCAGCGGCGGCATGACAACGGAGATCGCCAGCTTCCTGACCAGCCACGGCATTGGCCAAAGCATCGCGGTCGGTGTTGGTGGTGATGCGATTATCGGCGCGACCTTCACCGAGTTAATCGCTATGCTCGAACAGGACGAGTCTACGGACGCCGTGGTTATCTACGGCGAACCTGGTGGTACAGCGGAAGAGGAGCTGGCAGATTACCTCGGTACACACAAGACGCGACTGCGTATCAACGCCTTCTTATCGGGTCGCTTCGTTGATGACCTCGAAGGCGTTCGATTCGGGCACGCGGCAGTCATCGTCGAAGGCGGGCGCGGCTCGGTCAAGGGCAAGAAACAGGCCTTACGCGACGCCGGCGTATTTGTCGCGGACCGATTCGATGATCTATTGGAAGGGTTGAGATAGCGTTGCGAATGCATTCGCCGCGTGTTTACGGACCTTCTCAATTTTATTCACCACGGGGGATCAACCCCGTGGGATCTTCGGCTCCGGCTGGCTCGTCCCGAAATTAAGAAATCAAAAATCGAAAATTGAATCATGTCTGACTTCTGGAAAACTGCAATCTCCCAGGTCACGCCGAACGAGATCCTCGTGCGCGGCTATCCGATCGAACAGCTCACGCGCACCCGGTCATTCGGCGATGTCGTGCATCTCCTGCTCAAGGGCGAGCTACCGACAGGACAACAGGGCCGAATGATCGAGGCCATCCTCGTATCGTGCTGCGAACACAGTCTGGCGTCGCCTAGCGCCGATGCGGTGCGTTTCGTCGCATCCAGCGGCGTGCCTCTGCAAACTGCGGTGGCGGCCGGCGTCAGCGCGATTGGTGACGTCCACGGCGGCGCCATGGAACCGTGCGCCGAACTTTTGAAGAAAGCTGTAAGCGCCGGCACAACTGCCGAGGACGTAATCTCGAATTTGCGCGCCGAAGGGAAGCGGCTGCCGGGATTCGGGCACCCGATGCATTCACCGGACCCGCGCGCGACAGTCCTGCTGGAACTCGCGCGTGAATTTAACATCGCCGCTGCCCATACTGAACTGGCGTGTCAACTCGAAGCTGCGACGGACATTGTCATTGGCAAACACTTACCGATGAATGTAGACGGGATGATTGCGGCGCTGATCTGCGATATGGATTTCGATCCGGCGATCGGCAAGGCGTTCTTCATCATCGGTCGAGCGAGTGGTTTTGCTGCGCATGCCCACGAGCAAATGACCGAGGAGCGACCCTTCAAGGCAGCGGCATACGATGATATTTCTTATTCCGGCCCGGAGAAACGGGACGTCCCGCGGCGTGATGCGTGAAAGGCGAGTAGCACGGTGGGCCGCCAGTAGCCGCTAGCGTCGAATGGCGCTTAGATAAGCGCTTAGAAGTGAATCGGCCGTTACCGTTCGAGCCTGTACCTCGCGGGACGGAGCCGCCGCACCACGGCATACCGGCGTCGTCCGAAAGAATCCTTTGTGCGACGAAAATAGACACCGCGGCACGTATTCAATCGGTCCGTCGCCACTCCGAATCAACCCATGATTCCGGCTTTTATCTCCTTAACTAAGTGTTATTCGCCGCTAGCGTCGTCTCGGCCGTGTCATCGACTCAATACAGCACAAGTTGTTCCCCAACACCACGTACGGGCCGAGCACACGGGAAAATTTGTACTGAACTTTTTGCGACCACGGCCGGGGATGGCCCGTGCTACGTTTCAAATACCGAGGTACGGCATAAAGACTATTGGGATAGCAGAAGTCGGTGTGAACCATTACGGCAGATGGGATATTTGTCGGGGCATGGTCGAAGCGATCGCGAAGCGCGGCGGCACGTACGCCTGTCGCGGCCGCAAAACGGGCCGTCGACAATCTGCGTGTGCCAATGCTCGATGTCGGGTTCGAATAAGGTTTCAGGAGAGAAGTTCAGTCGAACCTGAATACTTCTTCACTCTCCATAAAGCCAGCTCACCGGGTGTTGCAGCCATATCGGGTCAAGCCCGCCGCCGGGATAGCTGACGGGGATCATGATGTGGATGGTCTGCCCGTCCCCGCTGAAGTATACCTGCGAATAGTGGTAGTGCCGTAAGTCGTCAGGGACCGGGTCTGCAGGTTCATCTGGGCCGCTACCGCCGCGCACCATGACCTGAAACGGTGGTGGTTGAATTCTGTCGCGGGTCTCAATGCCGGGGCTCTGCGCCAGCGTGCGAAATAACTCCCAGGTGTCGCCGTCGTCTCGTGAAATCGCAAGCGAGAGCCGGCCGCGCCGGTACATGCCCTTAATTTCCTCTGCCGACATCTGGTTCCAGATCAGCACCAGATCGCCGGTACCCGGAATTGTCGCAAGGGCGCACGGCGAATTCGACATCGCCAGATTGGTCGCCTCGACTTTCGTCCAGGAAACACCGCCGTCCGAGCTGTAGCTCTTCAGAATGCGGCCGCAGGTTGACCGTATGAAGCAAAGTAGACGTCCGTCCTTGAGCTCGGCGGTGACCGGTTCCTCACAAGACCAGAGGCCAAGATGGCCATCGTCGAAATACCCCATCATGAACCGGCGATGCGAGGTGCCGGATGGGTACCAGCTCTGGCCGTCATCGTCCGACAAGTTCATATATGCACCAGCCATCTCAGGATAATGCGTGTGTGTCTCCATCGCCGTGAGTTCGCCTTGCCACTGCGCGTAACCGGCGCGCATGTCAAGCGTATAATCGGGATGCTCACCATCCATCTTCAGGTAGAACGGGATAATGACCCGGCCGCGATCCGGTCCCTTTTGAATCTGGATAGCAATATTGGGAAGCGCGTGGGCCCGGATCGGACAGTACTCGCCGCCGGCGATCAGATGCCCTCCCTGCTCCCACGTAGCGCCACCATCGATGGAGGTGTAGGAATAGTCGTTGTCATATTTCAGCACCTTCCCTGATTGGAGTCGCAAATGCCGTTGCGATTCCGCGAGCGCCCCAGTGTTGGGTCTTTCGCCGGCAGGTAGTTTCGTATCATCGCTCATAATTTCATTCCGACATGTTACGGGATCACATACGTATTGGAATTGGATCGATCGATATCCTGGGCAGATATGGTGGGGGCGCCACTAGACTCCCGGTCCGTGCCATGGGAATGTCCTCACTGCTCGACGAAAACGCCGGGCACCTCGCCTGCGTCCACGTGTGCAAGGAATTTCTGCAAGTCTTCATGCACACTGGAGAATTTGTCGGATTGCAGCAGCGGCCGGACTTGGGCTGCGATGGGTTTTGCTTTGGCACCTAGCCATTTGAGGCGCTTCGCAACTTCAGACTGGTCGCCGTCCGGGCTGGTGAGCAGACCAAATAGCCGCTGCAAGTCTACGGGTTCTTCGCGAATGCAATACAGCGCGTACGCTGCCGCTGCCTGATTGGCGCCGGTCTGTTGATCTGCGTAACTAACGATCACTGGTACTGCGGCCGCGGCCGCCGGACCGATCGAAGCGAGCGCGTTGATCACCCGAATATCCGGAAACTTACTGCCACCCATCGCGATGAGCTTGGGCACGGCTGCAGAAGCCTGCGGTCCCACCCCTACAATCACGTTCAAGCCGGAGGTCACCAAACTGACATTTCCGTCAAGATGAGAAATGGCGGTAGGCACGGCGGGTTCCGCGGCGGCGCCGATGGCGCAGAGGATAGCAGCGGCGGTGTTTGAGCTCACCTCGAATTCGTCCTTCAGGAGGACCGTGAGCGGCTCGACAACGAGGGCGGCATGTGGCGATGCCTTACGACGCCCTTTGCGGGTGTATTCCTGCACCGGGGCGCCAATCTCTCCGAGCGCCAAAGCAACACCGATGCGTACGTAGGGATCCGGGTGGTCAGCTAGTTTGGCCATCGCGGGCACGGCTTCGTAGGCATCGGGTCCGATCGCTTCAAGTGCGTGCAGAGCCGGCATGCGCACGTCCGGATCGTCGAGCACCGCGCCGAGTGCCCTGGCTGCAGGCGCGGCGTCCGGTCCATAGTCGTAGAGCGCCCAGGCGGCGGCGCGACGGCTCGCCATATCGGGTGCCGAAAGCCCGGCAATACAATCAGCCACAGACCGGCCGCGGTAAGCAGCTTCCTCTTTCGTGTGGGTCGTCACCGGCCAGCGATCGGAGGCATCCGCGATCACCCCGATTTTTTCGATGTATTCGGCTGCGGTCTCGCGAATCTGGTCGAATTCATTGACCGTCAACGGATCACCGGCAACCACCTGATTCGGCATCACCGCAGCGACCAAACGAACGCGCAATGAACCCAGCCAGGCCCTGGCTTTTGCGGACTCCGCATGATCGGGGCTGGCAGCGACGCAATCCTCAAGCATCTGCAGATAGCGGTAGTCGTCGATACCTTCGCGTCTTGTTTCCATCGCAGTAGTCGGCATCGGCTCGTGACTATCCGGCATGAACCAGGAGTGACGGTGGTGGCCGTAATTGTACGCCCAGACCCAGTTGCCACCGAGCTCTTGGCTCCAGGTGTACAAGCCCGCGAAATAGCGCTGCCGCAGCGGATCAAAGTTTTCGCGCAGGATACGATAGGAATATGTCCAGAGCGCCGACCCCATGCGTTCGGCCTCCGCCTTCATCTCGGGCGTGACGGAGCCGTCGTGGATGATGTGCACGTCGCAGAGCCCGGGCGTCATGTAGCCGTACACAGCCGCGATTTCGGACTGGTCGAGATTGCAGCGCATGGAACTCCCGCGTACCCGCGCCAACGCATCGTGCACCGCATCCCTGTCACCCGGGTAATGGGGCTCGTCGGGGCCGAAAGTAATGAACTCCGGCAAGCCACGTCGTCGGCCTTCGGCTTCAAGCCAGGCGACCGCATCATGCACAGCAAGTCCCGTCCGGTCACCGGGCACACCGCCGACCACCAGCGAAGGGACTCTCGGATCAATAAGCCCCGCCTGCTGCGCTGCCGGAAGCAGCCTGTCGAAGCTGTGGCATTTGACCGGCGGCAACTGATCATACCGCCCCATCGGGTAGAACCAGTTCGAATTGTGCCCGTGATCAGCGATATCCTGATAGATCGCCAGCAACGTCTCTGGCGGCATCGCCCGTCCGCCAAGCCATTCCGGCATCATATCTTCGCGCATCCAGATACCAAAGGAAGCACGCGGCCGATGCAACTTGAACGGCCGCACGATGATCTCGAAGTCGAGCACCGTCTCCGGTTTGCCGGCAGGTGCGACACTGATTTTTCCAGCGTGCAACCCGGGTGCCGCGTCCGCTGGTGCGTGGACAGTGAACCACAGGCTGACGTTGTCGCCGGCGCCGACCGCACGAACGACATCGCCACGCTGCAAATGGATGCTCGCCGGCACCCAGCGATGAATCTGGCCGTGCTCGCCTAGCGCGGGATCTGCGAGACGGTCCTTTACGGCAGCGTCTATGCGATGATAGGTTCTTACTGCAAGATCCGATTCAACGGTGACTTTGATCTGCTCGAGATCACCGCCAATCGCCGACACCCCAAGCTGCACAGACTCATATTCGTCCGGTGCCAGCGTACAGGTGACCTTCGACACAACAGCATCGCGTCCCGGCACATGTAACCGGGACAGGCTCAGCAGCGTGTCGTGTTCGAAAACGACATAGCCCGTGGCCTGCTCGTCGTCGGTCCACTGGGCATGGACGTTGACGACGAGGAGGAGGAGGAATGCGACAAGGATGCGTGGGGCGTGATGTTTGATGAGAAGTCCCTCGGATAGTTGCGGTTGGGTTTGAAACTTGAATTACTGTGTCGACTACGTGAACCGACGTTGGGGTTCATGGCTTCAGGGGCAGTCGATTAACTACCCAAACGGTGTTAAATATACCAGCCCAGGGTAAGCAAAGCGTCACCCTGGGCTACGATGCGAAACGCCCTTGGCGTTGGGAAAACGTCGTGACTACTATACCATTGGAACTTCGGAGTAAATCGACAGCCCTCTTCAGCGTGCGCACTGTCGCGTCTGAAACACTGAGCGATCGTCCGTATTAGCGTTGATTACAAAATAGGCCGCGTATTTTATCGTTGCAACGCTTCGCACGCTGAAGCCAATGCCCAAATTTGCAGCCCACGATATCCGCGAGCTCGAATCCGCAGAGCTCGCCGTCGCCGGCAACCAACCCTGAATCTACATGTGTAAAATGAATTCGACAGTCACCCGCGATTGATTCCACCGATTCGCAAACCGGTCCGCTGTATTCCAGTTCCGCCTCGCCATACGTTCCAGTCCCGTTGGAGTTCACCGCTTTAGCTGTGTCTTTGCGTCCTGTTGCCTTGCGGAACGGAGAAGACGCAGCTGAAGCGGTGAACTCTAACGAAGGGCCAAGCGACCTTATTTACTCTTGTCAAATATACAGAGCGTCGACGCAGCCGAGGCGACCCAACGACGTCTTCAATTCTCGAACGGATCGCGTGGCAACCCCAGCCCATGCACGTCTTCGCCCCGCACCAGGAAAAACGTCCGCGGCAGCGGCTCGTTAGTGCGATAGTCATAGTAAGTCGACCCGCCCAGCTCGCCGTCCGGGGCAATGTAGCGGAAGACCATGGCGCGCCGCCATATATCAGACGCGTTCGGTCCCGATTCATGCGGCATCATGACGTCGTGAATCGCCGCCTGCCCGGCCTCCAGATCGTAATACACCTTGATCTCGTCGAGGTTCAGCGGCAGCTCACTGAGGTCCATGTCCCACTTGAACACAGCATGTTCGTCCTCGTACTGGACGCGGGGCAAAGCACCCCTGGCGTGACCGCCAGGAACCACAGCCATCGTGCCCGATGCTTCGCTCACATCATCGAACGCGATCCAGATGCTGGCCCCGAAGTTGCCGTTGACATTCGTCCATTCAACCCCGTCCTGATGCCAAGGCACGGGACGTCCAGTGTGCGGCGGTTTCGCAATCAGGTGCGAGGACCAGAATGTGATGTTGGGGCCGATCTGTTTCTCAATCATGTCGAGGATAGCGGGATGCGTCGCCAGGTCCCAGACCCAGCGCTCGATCAGGTGTGTACCGATAATCGCATCCGACGCAATCTCCGGATGCAGCTCACCAAACATCCGATCGATGTTGCTGCGGCAATCCGCCAACCCTTCGGCAGTGAGAAAATGATCGAAGATATGAAAACCGTCGGTGACATAGTGGTCGTGTTCGTCGGCGCCGTAGACGAATCGATTGTCGATCAGTTTAGTCATAGATTTGATCCGGATTTCAATAGCTGGCTTGGGGCATCTATTAGTCTACCTGTCTATTAGTCTACCTGTGCGGACATGGCATGACCACCACAAAGTACAACGAGTTTCTGAGTCCGTACAATCAATTCGCACGGATGCGGAGGTCCGTGCTACCTTGCTCACAGCATCTGAAGGTGGCACTCCACCACGCAGTGGCCGGAAACCGGTATCATCGGCTTGTCGCCGTTGTCGGTGTCGGGCGCTGTGCCGCCCGCGCCGTCTACCGTTATCTTCGCCACGTCGCCAACATTGAACGGCAATACTACGACGCCTTCGACACCGTCGGGCAGCTCGCATTCCAATCGGAACGAATCGCCGTCCCGTTTCCACGAAACGGCTACATCGCCTCTGGCAGTAGGGACGCTGCCCCTGGCCCACTCCAGGTCGCCGGGACACGGCGCGATCTCGATACGATCAGAGCCGGGCACCAGTGGTCCAACGCCCAACATCCAACGTCCAGCCCCATAGACCGGACCCGGCATTAGCGCCGCCGACCGGGAGATCATCGTCTTCCAGCCTCGTATATCCCAGGTCCGTGCACCCTGGATTTTCCAGCTCTCGGGTATCGTGTCGAAACCGGCGTCTTTCACCCAGCCGTACCGCTGCCGCATCACGCGCATGGCATAGTCTGCATAGCCGTAATTGCACAGGCCATTGATCAGAAAATCCATCTGCAGCGGCGAAATCTGCCCGATGTCAAAGCCGGGATCCCGCAGGCATTCGACGATTCGCTTGGCACGATTTGTGTCCACACAGCCCAGCGCCATCAGCATGTAATTGCCGTGTTCACTGATGTGTTCGCCGAGGTGATCATCCGGGGTTATGTAGTCGACGAAAGCACCGCGGGTATCGTCCCAGAATTTCGCGTTTAGCGACGCAGCCGTTGTTTCATACTGGCCGAGCCATGCCGCACCATTTTTATTATCGCCGGTCTCGCGGGCAATCCACCCGGCGATCCGCAATCCGATCGCGTACCGGGCGTTCAGGGTCAGTACCTTGCCCTTGCCGTCGCCGTCCACTTCGGCCCAGTCTTGGAACAGCATGATTGGCTGGTCGCCGATGAGCCCGTCGTCGCCGCGGAAACTGTTGAGAAATTCGACGTGGCGGCGCACCGGCAGATACGCCTCCTGCAAGACATCGCGATCGCCGAACCGTTCGTAGTGGGTCCAGATCACTTGCATAAGGGCCTCGCCGCTACCGAATAACAGGCCGCACTCATATGGACGCCCCGAAGACAACGACAGGAAGCCGTAAGTTGTCTGCGACCGCAGCATGTTACGAAAGTATCGACGCACGACCGGGATATCCCCGAAGGCGGTGATAGCGCTTTCGGCGTTGTAGGCTACGTCGAAGGCGTTCTGAACTTTCTCCCGGTTACAGCTACAAACGAGATCGTCGTGGATCTGGACCCGCGTCGTTCGCACCCCTGCTTCCCACAGCCAGTTCAGGAACTCGTCACTGCAGGTAAACGATCCTTTCATCTCCAGCGGGTGATCGTCCGCAACGGCCTTGAGGCTGTGCACGACTAACGGTGCCCGATGATTTCGAAAGGTGATCTGAACAAATCGGAAATGGCGCCAGCCGAACGACGTCCATTGCTGGCGACCGTCCTTCGTGACATATCTGTCCGCCGACGAAATCCGCGAGTTGTAGATCTCCGGTTTGGCATTCTCCAACAGTCTCTGACCGTACGCTATGTCGATAACGGCGCCGGCCGGAACTTCGACGTCGATACAGACCCGGCCGTTCATCAATTCGCCCATGTCCAGAATTATCGTCGTGGATCTGACTCCGCGGAAGTCGTCGAAGGAAGTGTTGTGGTCGAATGGTATGATTTGCGCCGGGCCGCCAGAGAGGAGCGTGTCCTGCTTTTCGATGGCGGTGAACTCTGAATCCACGATGTGTTCGAGAGCCATTCGCAGCGCGACGTTTTCATTTCCGCATACTTCCGTTTCGGTGATCTCGCCGCTGGCGACGATACCCTTGGCGTAAACGTCTCGATGCGTCACATGCGGCACTTGCCGCGGCTCCAGAACGCACCACGGAAATACGTGCGCATGGACGCGGTCGACGCCAGTGTACATGTCCCCGATGAAGCCGGTCCGCATAGTGACGCCGGCCCACGATGTATCGTCGAAGTCCGGCGCTGTCCAGTTACCTGGTTCCCGCTCGGCGAAATAGAGCTCGGAATAGGTGCTGTCGTCGATCTTTGCGACATCCGCAAACCAGCATTTCGATATCAGGCTTTTCCAGCTCGTATCGCTTACCGCGCAGGTGCGTTCGTCGCCAGTGGACATTTCTAGTTGACAGAGGAGGCCGGGCATTGCGTCATGCACAGTGCGCTTCATCCTGCCCGCCGGCCTGGGCCGGTTTACAGTCTGGACATCCTCGCCAACGCCCTGGCCGTAGTAGTATGACAAGACCGCAATGACGTTCGTGCCGGCCTGCAGAAAATTGCTGACGTCATGACTGTCATACGACTGCCACCGCGGATCGCTGAAGGCGGGGCCCCTGCCGACTTCCTCACCGTTGATCCACAGCTTGTACGCCGTGTCCGCAGTGATGTGGATCGTCGCCTGTTCAGGAAGGCGTTCGACGCTGAAGGCGTTCCTGAAATGCACGAACATGTTCGTCTGATGCGGATCCGCTTCATGACAAATCCACACTGCGTGCCAGTCGACATGTTCGGTTGCGAAGAGTTGTTGGGTCATAGGATTCGTAGCTCCGACCTTCAGGCCGGAGTGGTTATGCGTCGCATCGTGTTACGGTCTCCGGCCTGGAGGCCGGAGCTACTCCTTGACGATCTCGATCGTCTGGTCCATCTCCGCCGTCACGCGCTGTCGGGTGCCGTCCGGCCAATCGACGGGGGCGAAGTAGTCGCGAAGCCCGAAGAGCGCATTGGGGTCAAACCTACACTGTCAACTTACAACAAGAAAAACGAGTGTCGATTACAGTCAATTTAAAGTCTGTAGCGAAGTTGATAGTGTAGGTTTGACCCCAAGGTTTCCCTATTGTAGGTTTGACCCCAAGGTTTACGTAGGCAGGGCGTGCGGGTCTGCACTCAAAGTGGGAGGCGCGGCGACCGCTAATGAGGCGCCTCTGTAATACGTATTTAATTTGCTATTGACCAGAGGCGATCGGTGCGAATGAAAGATCATGATCGTCCCAATTTCCTGTTTATCATCACCGACCAACAGCGCCGGGATTCTCTGGGCTGTTACGGCAATCAACATGTCCGCACGCCCTGTCTTGATGGACTCGCGCGCGACGGCGTGTGTTTCGACAACCATTTCGTCACGAACGTGGTTTGTTCGCCATCGCGGGCCAGCTTGCTTACCGGGCGTTACCCCAACCGGCATGGGCTGAATTCGAACGGCTGCATGCTGCCCTTGTCGGAAATCACCGTTGCGGAAACATTCCGGCAGAACGGCTATCGAACGGCAGCGGCCGGAAAGGTGCATCTGAGTCCGCACGAGGCGAAGCTCGAGAAGCAAAGTCCCGAGAGTCGAGCCTGGTGGGAAGCGGGCCGGCGGTTGCCGCTGCCGTATTACGGATTCGAGGAAGTCCAGCTGGCGGTCGCTCACGGACCGGGTGACTATGCCGACTACTATCTTGACCTGATGAAGATCGATCCAGCGCTCCCGGCACTCATCTACGAAGAGAACGCTCTGGCCAGGAGCGGCGCGCCGGCCTCGTGGAAATCCGCGATTCCTGAGCAGTATCATTCTTCGACATGGGTCGCGGACAAGTCGATCGATTATATCAACCGGTTCGCTGCCGAAGACGACCCATTCTTCCTTTTTGCCAGTTTCCCCGATCCCCATTTTCCGTACTGTCCACCCGCGCCCTGGTGTGACATGTACGATGCGGGAGCTGTTCCCATGCCGAATCGATCACGGCAGGAAGTAGACACGGCCTCCGAGGAATTACAGCGCCGCTGGAAACAATTCGAGGAATGGATCGGTTGCCACGCGCTCGACATGCCGGACGCGCATATCCGCGAGATCATCGCACACACCTACGGCATGGTGTCCTTGATCGATAAGAACGTCGGTCGCATCCTGGATGGATTGAAAACAGCGGGATTGGAGGACGACACGGTTGTTGTCTTCATGTCTGACCACGGCGAGCATCTGGGCGATCACCACCTGATCTACAAGTGTGTTGTATTCGATGAACTCATTCGCGTACCGTCGGTCTGGCGGTTTCCCGGTCGATTCCCCGCTGACCACCGGGTCTCTGGTTTCTCGAGCATGATCGATGTCATGCCGACATTGTTGAACCTGGCTGGGATTCCGGCGCCGCCGGGCTTGCAGGGTGAATCGTTGACGGATGCACTGGCCGGGAAGGATTGGGCCGGACGGCGGTTTGTCCTGATTGAAAATGACGATGTCGTGGCCTCACCCGCCTTGGCGGAGCAAGCCTTCAGCCGCACCCTGCGCACTGAGAAATACAGCATCAATGTCTACAGTACACACAGCGACGGCGAACTGTATGATTTAGAAGCCGATCCCGGGCAACTGCGTAACGTCTGGTCGGACCCGGCCTACTCGTCGGCAAAGAGCGATTTGCTGGTGCAACTCGTGAGGTATTCAGCAGCGGCCACTTTCGATGCCACGAATGTGGCCTTGGGAGAGGTGTGAGGGATGGACACGAGCGCATTGGGGTCAAACCTACGAGGAAGTTGAACAACGTCTGCAGCGTTAAGTTCGTCTTTCTGCATACCTGGGGCGTTGTCCAGGCTACGTTGCGGATCCCCCTTGGCAGCGTAGCTTCGGGCTAAATCGACAGCTCCCTTCAGCGTGCGCTCGGAGAGCGTCACGCTACTTCACGATTTCGATCGTCTGGTCCATTTCCGCCGTCACGACCTGCTTAGTGCCGTCCGGCCAGCGCACCTGCACGTCAACGGGCGCGAAGTAGTCGCGAAACCCGAAGTGCAGCGTCAGGTCGTTCTGATTCCCTTCGCCGGTACCGCCTTCGACTTGTCGGGTCAAAATCCAACGACTGTTAATTGGATGAATGCGCACCTCTGCACCGATCGCGAAGGCGTTCACGCCCTCACCTTTGAGTCGCACCTTGAGCCAATGCCGGCGTTCACCTGCCGGTGTGTCATCGTTCAAACGATTCCGGAAGAACACACCGCCGGAGACGAGATCGAGATCACCGTCGTTGTCGAAATCCGCCCACGCCGCCTGGTACGACCCGGCGTGACCGGTGCCCGTTGCGTCGGTGACATCCTTCATCTCCCAGGTATTCGCCGGCAGTCCAACGACGTCCTCGTTCGGATGCACATTCAGCCGCGCCGACCAATTCTGAAACAGCGAATTCGTGTCGCCCCCATATAACGTTGTGATATACATGTCGACGAATCCGTCGTTATTGAAATCACCGACGGCCGGCGAGCCGTACGACTCCTGCCAGCGAATGACCTCGCCGGGATGCGCGTTGAAGTTGCGACCATCGGCGGATTCGATGTTGCGATAGAACTTGCACCGATCCTGGCTGGCCGGCGGGTGACTGAAGTTGCCGACGATCAGATCGAGATGGCCGTCGCTGTCGAAATCGCACCAGGCGGACCCGACAGAATGGCCCCAGGCGTTTCCCTGCGGGTCGCCGGCAACACGACCGCCGTCCATCGCGACATCGACGAAGTTGAAGTCATCGCTGCCTTTCGGTGTGTCGTTGCGGAACAGCCAGTTCGCCTGCAGCCGATAATTCGAGACATAGATATCGAGGTCGCCGTCTTCGTCGTAGTCGGCGCACGTCACGCCACGGGCGCGCCGGATGTGTGGGGTCTGCCAGACCTTGGTGAACGATTTGCCGCCATTGTTTCGGTAGATCACGTCATGCCATTCTTCACCGGTATCCCAATTCTCGTAGCCGGTGATATACAGGTCGAGGTAGCCGTCGCCGTTAAAATCGCCCCAGGCCGCACCCCGCCTGATACCAGTCGGTCGCGGTTCGAGAATCTCTTTGACGTCCGTAAAAACCTCATCGCCATCGTTGCGGGCCAGCGAGCAATTGGAATACATGTACAAGTCGAGGTCACCATCGTTGTCGTAGTCGCCCCAGATTCCCGACCCTTCGAACGGACCCTCCACCTCCTTGAACGATCCGCCGACGTTCCGCCACAGGGTGTCACTGTACAGATCGACCCAACCGTCATTATTGAAATCACCCCAGGCAACTTCCGTACAGCAGAGCCCGCTGATTCCATGGTCTATAAATCTTTCGAACGTTGCAGCGGTTGATGTGCTGGCGACGCTGATGATGGTAAGTGCGTATACCGCAATCAGATGGTGCGCGGCGGGACGGATGTGCATGTTATCTCCGGGTATGATCGGGTTGAATAGGGGACTCGCGGTCGGCTAACATAGCGATAATCGAGTTCAGCACCAACCGTTCGTAGCGTTCCGCTCTCCCGTTTTCATCGATGCCTGTCTCCGGCCTGTCCGGCAACTCATAGACAACGACCACCATGTTGAGCTGATCGTCGAAGAATTGTGCTGTCTTTCCCATTGTCGGCCCGTCGTCTACCTGGACTGTGTATTTGACAAGCAAGCCATCCAGGGTCGTCGTCTCGCCGTCGCCGGTGACGATTGGTAATGGCGCTTTATCGGCCTGCGCCATCGACGAAACCGACAGGCACAGAAAACACGCAAAA
>Ga0302123_10001206_pt1 | contig 18559 bp, 14 predicted proteins | sample CB21_321_MG_FD_203109 | JGI IMG/M metagenome (GOLD analysis project Ga0302123, IMG submission 203109) | Marine microbial communities from Western Arctic Ocean, Canada - CB21_32.1 | ecosystem: Environmental > Aquatic > Marine > Oceanic | place: Canada: Western Arctic Ocean | collected 2017-09-28 | reverse complement strand
GGTCCAGATACATCTTGAGTCATTTCAGAATTGAAAACTTCTTCTCCTCTGGTAATCCTTGCTTCTGCATTCTTTTCAGCACAATCGCCACCTTTGCATCCACACCCACAGCCTTTCTTAGTATCTGCATTTTTCTTATTCCATAGTGGCATAGACATCAAAATTATGACACCTGTGCTGAGTCCCAAAAGCCACTTATTACTGGAATCCATCTTAATCCATCCATGGAATCGGTGTTCCAACAATCATATTAGTCATGTTGCTAATGGTTACTGCGGGTGCAGAACCATACAAGTAATTTAATTCTTCATTGACTGCTGGACGCATGAGAATACTTTGTAAAAGCATATTCTTTTCGGTTGGGTTGCTATCCACAAGTGCTAATTGACCATCATCGGCTTCTTTGCGAACGGCTGCACTCAAAAACTTTCCGAGCAACAAACCTGCAAAAGTCGCAACGACTATCGGCGTGACTACTGAAAATATATCTTTTGCCATAATAAAGAGTGAACCCTACGACTACTTAAAGATTGTCCTAAACTCATTCTGAAGATTCTTCATCCTCATCATCATCTTCGGATGATTCTTCTTCTTCTTCTAATGTTTCACAAACTGTATCAAAATCACTTGTATGTAATGAATCATTAGATTCAGCATTTGTTAAACCTTCATAAATGCCTGATAACATACCGCCCGATAGAGGGAGTGCTGCATACAACTGGGGAAGTTGATAATACTTAGTAATAAAATATGCTGGAATAGTAGTTATGGCTCCAACGATGACACCACGACTAAAACTTTTTAGACGATATTCTTTATGTTCGTTAGATAAGTAAGCAGAAAGGCCAGCATTACAAATTGTATATGCTTCCGCCTTCATCTTAGTGTCCATTGGCATCCCGCCCGTTTATTTCTGTTGGGTTTCAGAATGCAGTTTTACCAGCAGCCTGCTTAAATCCCATTAGGTCCATTCCAGAGAGCGTTCCTACACCAACCAATGCTACGACAACGCCTGCAACTTGTAGTGCGTTTACGCCAACAACTGGTAGGGGTGCGGTTGCCCAACCGAATGTGCCACCCAATGTAGCAGCCATACCGACAATCAGCAAACTTGTTCCAACAATTATTACTTTTGTGTCCATATTTTCATTCTCCTTGTTTTTTGTTTCACAGTCTTGCCGTGAGTGGTGCTTCCGCACCAAATGTTCTTCCACTGCTGTTCCCAAAGCCTCCGACACGGCTTGTGCTATGTAGCATTCCACCGAGGTCAGCGTTTCGCACAGGTGGTGCGACATACTGGGCTTCCATCCTAATTGACTTAACTGGGCCAATCAGTTTGGATACATTAGGCACACGAGGTTGTGTGCTTGCAGGAATTAGAGGTAGTTCACGAATAGCCATGCGCTGTTGGCTGACAGGAACATTAATAGTTGGCGCACGCATCATCTGACGAGGGTTAGTTGGTCGGATTGAAGTCATTTCTGCCTCAAAGCGTGGGTCGCCGCCAAAGTTCATAGTAGGTTGGTGTGCATTTACACTACCCATCATCATTTCTGGCTTGATACGGTCAAGACCGGATACATTTGGTGATGCAGGCGGTCCGTAAACTTCCATAGTGTGTGTCGGGCGAAGATACTGTGCTTCAGGAGTAATACCTTGTCCCATCAAATCATAGTTCTGCAAAGAATAATCTTGTGCAATACTTCCGACAGGAACATCAAACTTAGGAAGAACAATAGATGCGGGTGAAGGGCGAGGTGCCATCGGAACAATACCTTGTCCATATCCGCCACCTTTAATCAGTTGCTCTATTGGTAGTGCCTCTGTGCCCGGAACGGACAAAGAAGGAACTTTAGTCATAGTTGGTGAAGGGCGTGGTGTCTGGGCGGTTAAACCTTGACCCAATGAAACTCTTGCATTATATCCAGCCAAAGTATCACGAGTGATATTTACTTCTGGTAGTTTTTGTAGTTGTGGGTGATAAGGTAAATCCGGTAGGACTGCATTTCCAATTACTCGTGCCATATTATCATCTGCTCCTTTCAACTACTTAAAGATTTGCTTATTCTCTGCGACTCCACAACCAATATCCGACTAATCCAACTACACCTAATGTAATAAGGGAAACGCTGCCCACCATAGGGACATTAACGGAATCGGCTTCCATACGGTCTTGTGAACCTTGGTCTTGTCCAAAGTTTTGGCCGTCTGCATCTCCACCAGCATCTCCAGTTTGGCCCATGTCTGCGCCCTCTGGATTATTATCTGAGACCATGTGTTGTTCATCGGTTGCATCCATTTGGGGTGCAACAAACGATGGTGCGGGGTCAGACATTACTGCCATAGAAGTTGTATCAGTATTACGGGTTGCACCATAATCACCATCCCATGGATAGGCTCCAACAGTTGTGTTCGGGTCCTCAATTAGCGGAGATTCAAATCCAGAGTCGTTCATCATGTGCATTACCTAATAATAAATCAGGTCTTTCTGATACTTAAAGATTTGTGTATATACAACCGTCACAACCTGTGGAACACCAATTCAAAATATGTAGTGTCTTGGGTGTAAAAGAGCCGTCTGGAATACCATAGGGGTCAAAATAGGATAAAGGAATGTAAAAGATTTGTTTATCTTCTTCATTAGTAATAGATTTTGGCCATTGTCCTTGAAGTTCATATGTAATCGCATTTAATCTTTTACTAATACTATATGTGGGTTCTTCTTTGGATGCTACAATATAACCGATACCAAACTTTGATTTATAATACTTTGCATTATGTTTATTCAAATGACCCATATTCATGACCAACCTTCTTTTATCAAAATCCACATTTCCTCTGGGATTAATGTTGGCTCCATAAGGCAACATTTGAATTACAAAGTTTCCACGCTGCGTTTGAAATTGAAACCACTCATTAGTCAATGGGTCTTGAAAGATAAATGGGTCTTGTGCAATTTCAGGAGGAACTTTACAGTTTATTCCACCAACATTACGGGGTGGGATATAATTATATTCTTCATCAAATTGGCTACCCAATAAAACCCACCTACTAAACTGATGATTACTATGTGCTATTTTAGCATTACACAAAATGGCATTGGGCTTAATAGTTTTAGTTTCTCCATTGGGTGCTGCAATTTTCCACCATCCATTCTTGCCCCGCTTTCTGCTGGGTTGAACTAAAAACCAAACAGGAAGTTCTAATTCTGCAATTACGATAGATTTACATTCATGATACTTATCGCTAAATGCACGATGCGATAAAGTATTAAAATCACTGATGTCTATGTTATATGGAATATGCTTTTCTAAATCCTCATTCAGAATAATACATTGACCTACGGCTAACTTATCGCTAAACCTCATGACCAAAGTATGGTATAGGAGTGTTATGAACTTAACGAGAGAAACTCTTGAGAACTGTGAAGAAAAGTGCTGATGTTATGCCGAGTCCCCCAATTGTGGCTACGGGAATCCACATTGTATTCTTAGATTCTGCTTTTCGTTCTTCAGGAAATCCTTCTGCTTCATACTCTAACGGGTATGATTCTTCGGTAGGCTCCCATGTATCATATTGATTTGTTATATCAAAAACCGCCGGTGGCGTAGCCTCTGTCGCCATAGGCGACTGGGAATCCAACAAAGAAGATTTGCGAGCAAAGGGTTCTAACTCGGAAACAGTGGATACTGCATCAACAGCCCATGGGTCCTCATCAATTTCATCGGATGCCAATGTAATAGTGGATTTAACATCAACATTGTGCCCTGTGTGGCTTGTAGTTCTATCGCCACGAACTTTGTCAATGACGAGATAGCCCCTATCACGGAAGAACTCTGGTGCATACGCTACACATTCTCCTTTGCGTGCGGAAGAAATACCATTCAAGATTTTCTTAATCAATCGCTTGTCTGTTCCAAAAGATAATTGTTCGTCCAAAGTTTTCAAATCACGATTGTTGATAACATTGTGAACAAGATATACTGATGCCTGACTCAATGCTTCCTTATTGACACCAGCAGGTCTTTGAGAAACTAATGAACCGCCGTAGCCTAATGCACGACCAAGTTTACATAAACGAACAATCGGTTCAAAAGAAATTGGTCGGCCTATTTGTGGGATAAAATCTTGACACTCTTCCAAAATTGTATGTAATCCTTTACCCAACCGAGCAGAAATCAATGCCTCACAATAATCTGCGATTAATTCTTGTTGTTTGGGTAGTGGTAGGCCACCCATAGCCACAACCAAAGATTTATCCGTAGTGCGGAGGCGTTCCACCAAACTTTTCATATCAATACTTTGGCCTGCATCTGGAGTCAATGACTCTATGCGTGGGAGGGCGTCTAATCCGCCATGAGCATTTAATGGGTCAAAACATACGAATTGAAGTCCTAAACGATGAAACTCTTCCATCATTACTCCTGCTGTCCATGATTTACCACTACCTCTTTTACCAGTGATAAACAAAACATTTGAAATAAGACTATCTTCACCATAAGCAGGAAACTTCAGTTTTCTTCCTAAGCATACTTCATTTGCTGTTGGAAATACCTCCGAAGGATTTGGTGGAGCCATTGTGGGAACAAGGGACATATTAATTATTACTTCCTGCTGCTACTTAAGTGTTTGGATTAGTCATCATCATCATCAACTGGTGTTGCTAAATCATTAAACTCTTCTGATAAACCTGCACCGATACGCCCGATTTCTGCAAAAAGCCATACCATTTGGTCGGCCACATCTGTAATCGGATTTCCTGATGAATCTTTCATGTCTGTATCTGGAAAGCCCCAGATAAACTTAGACGCTTCTTCACGATTCCAGCCATAAAGACGCATTAAATGACCTTCTATGGCTTCCACATTCTCATCAATCTCGCTTTGTTCTTCTTCGTTACGAAGGATAATATAAAATACATGGCCGAATTGACGCAACCATGCGTCATAAGTCAAAGAACCTGTCAATTCCACATTACTATCTATGATTGAGTGTGGTAAACTATCCCCATCTGTTAAAAATACAGTAATCATCCCACTTATCTCATGCTTCTGACAATTCTGTATCATCACATCAAAGGCACTTTGTTCGTTATTACTTCCATCGGGGACGAAAGGAGCCAAACTATTTAGCATATTATTTTTACTACCCTCAGTCCAAGAATCAATAACATTACCTGCATTGTTTTCCACGATGTTCCAAACTTTACTAATACTGTCGGAAGTTAGCCACGATATACAATCTTCATAATTATAGGCTGGTTCACCATTAAGAGGCCACAAAAGTTTTCCCCTATCATTGTAACTATACACAGTAAAACTATCCATATTAAATGATGCTTGTTTAATCAAACAAGATGCTGCTAACCGAAGCACGATACTTCTATCACAGGATTTCCCTTCAAACTCGGTGGCAGATGCCCTCATAGATGCTGATTGGTCCCCCATGATATTGTAATGGGTATTAAAACCTTTTACTCCCTTGTGTGTAACTAAGGGCTTTCGCCTTTGTGTAATGGGTATAAAACCGGGGTTTGGTGCAAATGTATCTAATTTGGCACCACTCATGCCTTGTTCGGGTCTCCAGCCCTCGCTACCAATATCTTCTTCCGATTCTATTTGAGATGGAGGAACTCTAACATATTTGGCTTTCAGTTTTTCAAAGAAATCTTTTAAGAAATTACTCATTCCAAAGGGTTGGGGTTCTGCTGGTGTGATGTCATGTGTAATGGAAAATGTAAATGGGCTTTCTGCCCACCCACTGCGTTGCACAGCACTCACAATCAATCCTCCTCTAAGATTGGTGATTTATAATCTCCATCGTGACCTATTACACCTAATTCTTCAGCGAGGTCTGAAAACTCTTCAGAAGTTCCTGCGAAAATCTTTCCAATTTCTGCAAATAACCAACCCATTTGGTCACCAACATCTGTAATTAATTCTCCATCGGAATCTTTCATACGGGGGTCTGGAAACTTCCAAACAAACTTGCCGGCTAATTTCCTATCCCAACCATAAGTTTTCATCAAGCCATTTTCACACTGTCGCTTGTATTTGTCCATCGTGGCTTGTTCACTCTCACTCCTAATCAAAATGTAAAACAAATGTCCAAATTGACGCATCCACTGGTCATAAGTCAAAGAACCCGTCAATGATGTGTTACTATGGGTGATTGGGTCAGACATACTATCGCCATCAGTAATAAAAACAGTAATCATACCTTGAATATCATGTCTCGCACTGTTTTCAACCATAACATCAAAAGCCGAATCCTCATTGTTGTCTCCATCAGCCACCATAGGAGCCAAAGAGTTTATCATATTATTCTCTGAACCACTACTCCAAGCCTGTGTGGAACTACCTGCATTGTTTTCCACGATGTTCCAAACTTTACTAATACTTTCAGAAGTTAGCCACTCTATACAATCTTCATAGTTATAGGCTGGTTCACCATTAAGATTCCATAAAAGTTTTCCTCTGTCATTGTAACTAAACACAGTAAAACTATCAACATTGTAAGATGCTTGCTTTATTAAACAAGCCGTTGCTAAACGACAAACAATGGTTCTATCACAACTTTTCCCTTCAAACTCCGTAGCGATTGCACCCATAGAGCCTGATTGGTCCACCATGATATTGTAATGGGTGTTCCAACCTTTAGTTCCTACTGATGTTTCCACCTCTTTGCGTTTGAGAGGTAGTCCAATGAATGCGGGGTTTGGTGCGAATCTGTCGGCCAATGTTTGCCCTAATCCCATTTCAGGGGTCCATTGAGTAGTAGCAATAGGCTCCACTGGTTGGATTTTAGCAGGAGGCATTTTTACATACTTGGCTTTCAATTTTTCAAAGAAATCTTTTAAGAAATTACTCATCCCGAAGGGCATAGGCTGGGCTGGTGCGATGCCATGTGTAATAGAAAATGTAAATGGGTTATCGGCCCATCCGCTTCGTTGAACATCACTCATGTTATCAATCCTCTTCAACCAATAGTCTTGGTGTTTCTAACATTTCTTTGGCTGTTCGGCTACCACCACGCCCTAATCCTTGCAGAGTTCCATCCTCAATACCCCAATTACTTATTTGGTCCACTTCTTTAGCGACAGCCGCCACTAAACATTCTTGAGGGAATCTTTTTTCATCGGTAGTCTGGCCTGCGCTATCAATCCAACCTTTGTTCATATAATACTGGGTAACTGCTGCGCCAGCCGTATAAGTCCCTGCTGCTTCTAAATCAACACCTAATTCCCATACTTTCATACAAGTATTACATTCAAAAATTAAGACCATGCTATCATCATGAAACATGGGTTCCCCACTTATATTAAACTCATGAATCTTTTTCTCTAAGCAGGGTTCTCCTTTTGCACCAGAACCCATAAATCCTCTCAAAAAATTATCCACTTGGATTTGGTCTTGAGTAAAATGATTTGTGCTATTCCAAAAATAACTTCCATTTATTCCAAGAATATCTCCTGTAATTTTACCCGGTTTAGGGGGTCTAATATCTTGTATAGGGGTTTGAGACCACCGGGGATAATTAAAGATACTATCAAATGGAACTTCTGGGGCTAACCGATTATGATAAGAACTACATTGGGGGCTAACATCCACCCACTCTTTGGTTGTTTTGTCCATATATGCAGCCCTGCTTCGCCCTTCACACACAACAAAGGTATATCCGGGTGATGTGATGCCAAGATAACTATCTTCACCGGGCGGTAATGCTATATTGTCTGTTCGGACTTGTGCTTCCCACTTGCGCCCATATAAACCTGTCTTAGCATCACTTGGGCGATATTTTAACAAATCGTAACTGGTAATTGTTTGAAACTCTGCATCTCTATTGGGTGAAATCACTTGAATGTATGAACCAACTCTTAATTTTTGAGGGATTTCTTCTTCAACTTGCAGGGTATTGAAGTAATCTTTCATTGGTGTTCCATCTGGTGCATCACCATCTAAGTTGATTAACTTTGTTTGAAGCCACTCCTCATCCTTAAAATCAATTTTAGTAGTTTTCTCCAAGATTTGTTTTTTTCTCCAAGCACCATAGGCAACCCCTTCCACATCATTTGGGCACATAGTTATACCCATACCAGTTTGCTGGGGTGTTGTTGGGAGATTTGGAATCTTCATTAACGAAAATATCTGGGCTTGGGATTGTAAAATGGCTTCTTCTGGGTTCAAAGGACAGTCTAAACGAATGGCCCAAATGTGGGATGCACTTTCATCAGCAACATTTCCTGAAACTCGCTCGTGCTTTTGTAAATCGTGTTGTGTAAGGGGTTGTGGGCTAACAATCCGCATTCTTTGTGGTGGGTTCATAACATACTGCCCACTACCATCATGCCGAGGCAGTAGTCTGCGATATTCAGGTCTCCATTCTTCACACATCTGACATTTTAATGTGGCTCCTGTGGCATTATCCCAAAAGAAATCATTACTTGTGGGTCGGCTGTAACGGTCAACACAATTGGTGCAGATTTCTTTTTCGCTTCGGGAAAATGCTGCATGAATTGGACTAAATGGAAATTGCGGAGGTGTTGCATTGGTGGCCCGCCAAGTCTGGCGATTACAATAATCTTGAACCATGGCTGCTGCTCTCGCACCCCCTGATGCCCATGCTGCTTCGCTGGCGGAGCCATATCCATCCCCTCTCGCTTGCCACGGTCTCCCATCCTTCTTAAAACACCATGACTTCAATTTATTTTTAATTGAAATGGATGGCACCAATTTAATGTTGTCACATTCTGGATTTGGGCAATATCCCATGTTATCCACTAAACCACCTTGTTGTTCTTCTCCATTCTGATTAACTGTGGGTCGTGGCCCTGTTGATATAGATGTATCCCCCATTGATTTCATAGTTGTATCATCAAAGCGGGCTGCGGATGGTAAACCTGAACCAATTGCTGGTGCAAAATCTTCATCATGCAACGGCGTATAACGAAGAAAATCACATTCTGGACATTTGTATCCATAAGGCCGTCTTAAGCCAGTTAATCTATCTTCATAACCTACTTCTAATTGTGGGATATACTGAAAGCCCAAGTCTGAAGTAACTACTAATCCTTCTGGTGCTGGCCCCGGGTTTCTTACCCGATACATAAATGGTTTAACATTGTAAGTCTGGGCTTGCCCACCTGCTTTTTCGGGCAACCGACACACATATTTTTCGTTTTGGACATTTCTGCTTGTGAAAGTTGTGGCATCAGCCAACCAAGACTCTTTTTGGACTTCTTCCACTACATGAGTCATATAAGATTCTGCAAGACAACCTACATTGACAACATCAGAACTACTACATTTACGGCAGGTGCTAAAAGTCCCAGTTGTAGTTATTTTACAATCATTACAGGTAGTAACTTTATTACACCGAACTCGGCTCAGGAATCTCCAGCCACCCCTACCTCTCGGAGTTCTGCGGTTAAATCCTACCTCCCATGATTTCTTAACGGGTTCAACTGAACTTGTCCAGTCATAGTTATCATTTCGTAAACCAAAATCCACAAACTCCCACAACCACATAAAATCTCGGCGAAAACAATGAGGGCAAATTAAAATCCCACTGTTCAAAGATGTTTGATATGCTTTGTGGCGGAAACCACGGATGAAGTTTTTCATAATTGTAACTGTTTGGTGTAGTCTTTCTCCACCTACTCCTCTAAAATGGGCTACATTTTCTTTAGCAGAATCCAATTTCATAGTGGTTCCATCATTCAAAAATAAATTATGAAAAATCTTACGCACCATATCTCGGCCTTCGGTGGAATTATAGGGGTTACTTTCATATGGCATTTTATCACTGTCCTATCATACATAAATGTAAATCCCAAGCGGCATCATGTAAAAACAACTCGCCTGCACCTACGCCGGTTAATCCTTTATAATTGGCAGAACTGGCATATAGCCCTGCGATTTGATAATAAAGTAATAATCCCATCAAACGACTTTTTTCTATTGACTGAATCATCCCGGGGGTAAGGTCTCCACCACCTCTAATATATTCAGCCATCTGTGGGCGATAACCAAATCCTATTTCCCATTGACTTGGTGCAACTAACCCACAATGAGGACACAAACTATAAGCGTAGTGGGCTGGAATCCACCTCGGAGTTCCATTATAATCTATCTGCCAAAACTCAATCGGCCTCACATTAGGGTCATTGATTAAGCCATCATAAGTGCGAGATGCTTTAACAATATATGTTCCCGCCTCAATCTTTCCTTCTCTTGTTGTTGTGCTATGACAAGTCTCCACATCAATAGGGCAAGTTCCGGGGGATGGATTGTATCCTATCCATTTCTCACAAGAAGGACAGTATTCAACATTAAATGATGCCAAAACTTTAACTTGTTTCCAATTATCTGGGTATGGTTGTAATGTGGTGCTTAATCCTAAGCCCAGCCCTATGTCTGTGCCAACAGGCATTTTATGAGTAACTGCATAAGCAATTGAACAATACTGTTGTGGACCTCTGCCATGCCCAGTCCATGTTTCCCAGTCGGGTGTAAATGATGATGAGATATATGGGTTTCCCGGTGCATGATTAGTAAATGCCCCCTTATTGAAGCGATTGTCGGCTAATTGTCCTGATTCAACTAATCCACGGTGGGCGGTTTGACCCTGAAAACCATCTTCGGGGCTACCCATACAACTACGATAACCTCCTGCATACGCAGCCCAAACTGCATGATTCATTATTTTCACTGCTTCGTCTTTGGGTTTCCCTGATACGGGCAATTGTGTTCCATTTGCGATATTATAATTCACTGTGATGTCAGATAAAACATTAGACCAAAAACCTTTCTTACTGCCCTCAACTGGCATAGCCTTAATTTCGTCCATCCATCCTTTACCCTCGGTTGGGTGGACATTTAAGTGTCCGATTTCATGTTGCACAACAAATGACAAATCTTCAGTTAGATGCTCTGGTGAATAACCATGATAATTCTCATGAATGGCTAATCCCATGTAATCCCCTGATAAAGAAATATACTTCATGTTGGTGAATGCTTCGTGAACTGCCGTGCCAACAATATAAACCTCATTCTTTATTCTATTAATGCTTTTAAGATTATTGACGGCTCTTGTAAGTGTGGCTGGTAAATTGTTACCACCCGGCTTTATGGAGTAATACTTGGGGGCAGACGAATGTGGCGCAGCGTCAGACATCATTTAGTTGTAAGCGTTCCATATATTTAAGGTTATCGTTGCCTTAAATTACTTCTTCCGTGCTTACAGCATTATCAAACACTACTTGATATTGTAAAATATCTGTTAGAGAAAGATTACCTGTGTCGTTGAGATTGTCTCCGATAAAGTTTTCTGATTTGTATGGGTTGGTATCTTCTGTAAATGGTCCTGTCATAGAAATCATCTTATTTTTACCATCAGCGAAATTAGATGTGATACCCATAGTCAGATTAAGTGTAACCATGTGTCGGTTTTTTGTTCCATCTGAAACATCCTGCTTCAGTGATAACTCTGACCTGAATACTCTTACCCATAATCGCAAAAAGTCATGCCCTCCTGTATAACTTGGGTCTGATGATGGGGCACCTCCGGCGTGTTTCAATGGGAAACATCCCAATAATCCAACAGTTTCAACATCCACTGCTTGTTCATCCCCACTTGGTTGTTTGATTATAAACTCTGCTTCAGGCACATCTTGTTGCGGGTATTGTGTTATTAACAATTTCGCCAACTCTAAATAATCTTCTAAAGTTGTTTGCTCGGTATGGCCATTTGAAGCATCCACTATCAAAACACCCTCTTCCGTTGCGGCTGAAGAGAAAGAACTTCTAAGATTCTCTATTTGATGAAGAAAACGATTGCTGTCAAGGCTACTGTGTGTGGGGGCTTTCTTGTCTCCAATTGGCATACGACATTCCATACGGCCTGAAATCATCAGGGCTTGGTCAGTAAAACTTCCTGCTCCAATGACGGATGTTTGAGCCGCATCAGCGAAATTAACAATTTGTTCCGTTCCAAGCGTTCCATCCATATTGAGAATCCGACCCCAAGCCCCAATAGAATCTTGATATGTTCTCCATGGGAACTGTCTTGGGTTGAGAGTTAAACCAAATGATTCTCGTGTTGCACTGTTCAAGGCTTGTGAAGTGTTTTTTGTAGTGGCGATTGGATTAGATACCTCACCCACTTCGGAATTGCTGCCGGCAATAGTAGCCATGCGAGATTCCAAGTAAGACAATAATGTTTCTCGGTCATCCGAAAATAGATTCATCTCTTGAGCAATTTCTCCACGCAACTTAAAGTAATCATAAAGATTTACAGTAGCCTTATCTGGATTCGGTTTAGCGAAAATCCGATTTCGGTAATAATTGAAATTACTCATATAATCATCTCCATGTTTGTAACTGCGATAAGAGGGGGTTGATGAAGTTGATGTTGCTGTCCTTTCATTTTCCATCACCATTGTCGCAATATGCCAATGCACAGGAGTCAGTTCTCCTGCTGCGCTCTCTTTTATGAATGCCGCCCGAAGGGGTGCGATAACTTGAGCCTCATACCAAAACAAAGTCGGACTACTTTTAAGATTGTCCACACATCGGCGATAATACAAATCCCAAATATCCATTAGGGCCAAACCCGGTTTAGAATACCTTGTGGTATTTTGACTCAATAGATAACCATTAACTATGGCTTCTCTAACCCATTGTTGCTCATTTTCATACTGAAGGTTGCTGGCTAAACCTCTGCTTTCTCCTTTGGCTGTTTTAGCACGACCTAATCGGTGTGCGGTTACATAGGGTAAGCCGTCAAGGATTTCAGAGCGAGTAACATAGGACCTTCCTCGTAAGAAGGCCAATGCTGATGAAAGTTTAACTAATGAATTAGTAAATCTGAACCCAAGCACTCGGTCAAATTGGGCCGGCGGTTGTTCAGCAAAGAAATCCCCAAATGGTGTGGCTATCGCACCTTCATCTGAAGTATTAGTTACAGTTGAAGCATCAAGCAAAGGGGATTTCAACGAGTCTGCTTCCGTTATCTGGAAATCATCTCCCGCCTTCAATTCATAATTTTTACCACCCCACTTTTGAGTAAACAAAACAGAAATATAAGAGATTTCTCTCAGGGCATCATAGGTAGCACTACCGGGGCTTTGACCGGGTGGGGCAAAACCAATTTTATTATTATCTCCGATAAAGGACCAAATACTATCAAGGTCGGTAAATCTCATAGGAGTCTCACCAGTAATTGCTAATTTATTTACGACTTGAAGTTGCGGGCTTAGTCCTTTTCCTTTTCCTCCGTAGGTTCCGCTTAGTTGTGTGTATCTGGCACCAAGGCTGATACTCTTGAACAATAGTTCCATATCAATCCTATCAATGAATGCAAGGTCATTTCCTTTTTGGTGGGGGTTAGTATCCATCCATGCTACGAAATGAGGGGAATTAAAAGTTTTACCTCGGTATTCAACTTTGCGCTCGGCAATCAAACCAAGGACTGCATCTTCCACACCAGCCTGTGAACGGTTGGCTTCGTTAAAGAACTTAACTGGTTGAGTAACGATGGGTCGGGGAACAGGCTCAAACTCATAAGTTGAAATAGTTTTGTCTCTGATGGGGTCATCATAAGTGGATTGTTGAATCTCAATACCATATAATACTTCGTCAGCACGCTTTTCATAATCAATCTTGGCGACACCGTTTTCTCCAAGCATCTCTTCAAGAATCTGCTTCAGGCCAACACTTTCTAAATCACCATCCTTATTAAAATTAAGGCGGCCATCATAGTAGTATGTTTGTAAGAACTGTCGGAGGCCATATCCTTCAGAACGGCCAGCATCAGTAAACAAACCATACCCCTCTTGAACATAATCGGAGGCATCTCCGTGGGGCGTAGTTAGAATGTAGTCATAGTCTAATTGCTTGGTCTTGCCTCCGAAGCGACACTCTGGGTATCTGACACGCATTTCAAAATGAAACTTAAGTGGGTCTCCATCACGGTCTGTCAAATTACCACAACTTACTGTTGCTACCAAAGCATCATCAAACTTGGCCGTGGTTCCATCAGCATTGAGTAGTTTAATTGGTGCAACAATGTAGGTTACTTCCTCATCAGGCAACTTCTTTAACAAATCACTTCTTGTAATCAACTCATCTTCTTCTTTTGTTTTGTTTCCATTTATATCTATACCGGGGTGGCGGAAACCTTCTTTTGGAACTTGTGCAACATAACAATTGGTCAAAAGTTTGGAAAAATCTTCTGATTGCATTTTACGGGTCTTAGTGAATGAGTCACCTGCTTTTGTCTTACCTGCCATCCGTAAAAAGGAAAAATCATACAAGTAGGCTCCAGAGCGCACGCTACCACCGGGTTTCTTCCAATTTGTAAATCTCCAAGCCTCCCAACCCTCCATAACACTTTGATAAGCAGTATTAGAATAAGAAAGGTCATAAAGTTGCCCTTGTTTATACAGGTCTGGAACATAACTTCGCTCAGGACCAAACAATTCATCTAAACTATCTATTTCTCGGTTAGTGGGGGATACATATCTTGGACGGGTATCAAAACCATAAGAATTACATAGGAGAACAGATGCAGCCTCAATGACGGTTGTTTTACCTGTGCCGGGAATACCAGACAATCGGCAAGTGCTATCCTTCATTAACCATGCAGCCATAAAGATTTCTAAGTGTTGTTGGCTATCAAATCCGAATACATCTCCAAGAACTGTTGCAGCACTTTGAATCTTCTTAAGGTTGTGTTCGTGTTCTCTTTGATTGTTTTCAATGTTGCCTAATGATAACTTAGATTTGAAAACTTCAGACAAACTTTCGCCAATTTCTGATGGAGTCACAGATTCGTCAAACTTGGTATTATCATACAAAGTGGAAATGTCATATCCTTTATACCCAATGCCTGCCTGTTCCAAACCCCCAACAGACGCTAAATCTATTTCAACAGGTTCTCCCTTGGAATTAGTAGTATAAGCCACAAAATTAGTGGCATTACGAGATTTGCCTTGTAAAACTTCTATGGCCTCAAGTTCTTCTTCCACCTCATAAATAGTAATAAAACCCTTAACTAAGTCCCCTTCTTTATCTTCCATATCAAAGAGGGGCTTACCGATACTTTTGGCAACATTAGCCAAAGTGGTATATCCACCATCTCCAATCAAATTACGCAAGTTTGTTTCTTTGTCCTCAATGGAAACTATGGTTGTAGTGACTACAACTTCTTCTTCTTCTTCTGAGGGAGTCTCTAACCCAAGTTCCTGTGCTTCATCTTCACTCATTGACAACATCTCCCATATCCATCTTAATAACTTTTGTAGTATTACCAGTTCCTATAATCAAATAATACATACTTTCCTTTCTATCATCTGAAGAAGTAACTGTCTGCTCCAGCAATAATGTTTTAGTAATAATTTGTTTATCTATTTTATCAATCACATTGTATTTACTACTAATGCGTGCGGCATGGCGTTCCTCTTCCAAAGCCTCATAAATCTCTTGTGCTTTACCTTGAATAACAAGAACATTAGCCATCTCTGATGCTTCTTCAAGACTGGTTACTTCTCCCTGTAATTCAGCGTTGCTGTTGTCCATACCTCGGAATCGCATATCGCCATCTGGAATCTCCATGGATGCTTCATCCACTTCTTTTTTACCTAATTTATAGGAATCAAAAGTTAATTGAACTTGTGTGTAAACTTGGGCTACATACTCCACACCACTAATCGCAAATGTAATAGTGTCTTTGAGATTAGAAGAATCAACCATTATGTGGGAAATACCTTCTCCCACTTTTCTCTGGTTATATGTTTGGAGCATAACTACACTTTCTTCATCCAATGGCCTCACATTACTGATGTCATTAGGATAAGAAAACATTTGTAACTCTGAAAATCCTGTGAACCCCTCTGCTGTTTGACCCGGGAATAAATTAGTTTTGTAATTGAGTTTGCCACCATAATTCAAGATAAATACTACGGCATCATCTTCTTCTAATTTAATGTCAAAATTAAGGGCTAATGCTTGGAGGTATTTTTCAGCCACTCCTTCCAAATCAAAAGTAATTTTCTTAGACTTACCAAAGATAATAGGTCGGCCTCCCTCTGTGATGAAATCTCCCATAAATGCTGAAATTAATGCTGTTGGATTTTCATTCACATCCACCTCATCCCACTCATAAGTATCTTCATAACAAGCGGGCGGTAATCCGTCAACACCATCTAATGGAAAACCATAATCAAAATGAGCCGAAACATTCCCTGCTTTCGGAATCCATTTGCCATATTGCATGGATACACCATCTAAAAGAACCTCTTCTATTGAACCTTTCTTAGTTGAAGGGTCCATAACCCTAACAGCACATTCAGTAAAAGTATATTCGTCATGGCCTTTGCTCGCTACCACCATTTGACCATTAATAACTATGTAAACTTTTCCTTCATCAACATTAACAAGAAACTTAACATCTGGGGCTACTAAAAGTTGGTCCTCATATTCGTCTCCATCTTCATCTGTAAGTATATTAGAGAAAGCAGAACCATCAGCGATTGCGGCTACCATCAAGGCATCATAATCAGCCATCGGGGTGGGCTTGGTCGCTCTGGTAACTGCTTCATTATCAAAAGTGACATCCATAATTTGTATTCCTTGGGTTTTGGGTAAAGTTTTCATTTCAATTTCAATGATACCAGATAATACGGGAATAGTTTTTGTGGAATCTAATTCTCCATATGCTTTAGAAGAAACTTTTCTTTCACCATCTTCCACAGTAGGGGCTGTTTCACTACTCGTGCCAATAATATCAGTCAGTGTTGGTGGGGTTAATGCTAAGTCATACTCATAAGAGATGATAGGTGCAATTACGACTTCTTCTTCTTCCTCTTCCTCTTCTTCATCCTCTTCGGTTACGGGCGCAGTAGTGGTTGCAGGCGCAGACGCACTAACTACGGGTGGTGTCAAACCATACTTGCCTAATGCACTGCCTTTAGTAAGATTGGTTCCCACCTGCTCAAACTCATCTCCAAGTGTGTTCGTGCGGAGATTTTTCATCTTAACGATATAGTCATCATTTAATGAACCATGTTCAGCGATATTTAGTAAATTGATATTATCCCAGCCTGTGCCATTATAACCATCAAACGCATAACTGGGTTTGATTAATCCTGAACCTCCTTTGGCTCCTCCGACACCGGGCATTCCAGTAGTATTCTTACCGGGTTCAATTTTATGGGCGTTAGTATTAATCCTACTCAATCTTCGCATATACAAATCTTCAAGTTCATGGGGGTTCAAACCAAATAGGCTTTCAATACCACTGTGGCCACCCACCCACCGGGCTTGCATTTTATTCCATTGGCTTTGAGACATCTTCTCAATTTGGCCCTTGGCTGAACCTGCAAAAGTATGCCCATTATCTTCTAAAAATTGCACAATGTCGGGTCCTAATTTTTCAGCACCGCCACGAGCATAACCATTACCCCTCAAATAAAGCATAATTTTGTCAGCCTTCGCCGTGTTAATGCTTGCCATAATAATTATGAGAGCCTTCAACTACTTAAAGATTCCTACCCTGCTCTCTAAGGTATAAAATGGTGTCTGCCCTAAAGAACTGATATACTCTGGTGAACCATTCTATGTGAAGTTTTAAGAAATCCACAATGCGCCTAATATCAACATACCTGCTACCATACGGAGTTAATGCTTCAACAAAATCAATAAAATTAGAATTAGCCCACACCAATAAGCCTTTGTCACTCAAAGAGGAAATAAAATCTGTGTTTGCGATTAACCTATGAAATAACCCCTGCTGGTCGTCAGAATTAGATGTTGGAACCCAATACGGGTGTGTCGCTATAAATCGTTCCGTTAATTCTAAATACGAATTAATGTGAACTGTTTTTAACCATGAAAGCCAATCTTCCACTTGGGTTGCACAATAATGAGTCCATACGGGATTCATTACTATCACTCATCAACTTCAAAATCCGTAAAATCCACAAGGTAACTGGAAACCGGGGGTTTTCCCGGTTCATCGGGTAAAACAATGTCTGCGGTCTTGGGGTCAAAGATTTCTTCGTCATCATCTGGAACCGATGGAGATTTGCCTCCCAAAGCATTTTGGTTCTCTAACACATCGGAAGAGATTCCTGCCTTAGAAGCCAGTTCATCCACCGATTCTAAACCTTTGCCTGTAAGGGTGGGGAGATTGACTCCTGCTACCTCTAAGGGGTTGTATTCGCTGGCTGCTTCGGGAACTGGTAAATCTTCAAAACGGGCTTGAGATGTGCGCTCATACTTATCTTTTTCTTGCTTCATGCTGGCTTCAATTTTAGAAACACCTAAATCTAATTTGTCTCCGAAATCTTCGGCGGTATAATCCATACCGAGTTCAGGATTTGCATTGTTAAACTTAGTTTGTGAATCTTTGGAAACTACTTCATCAACAGAGAGTCCTGCTTCTTTAGCCAATTGTTCAATACCTGTTACACCAAACTCAGTTTTTGGCATCATGCCTTGAAGAAGTGATTGATTGTAAATGCTTTGTGAATTGTCTTTACGGCTCTCTCCGAGCATTT
>Ga0302123_10001205_pt1 | contig 18561 bp, 17 predicted proteins | sample CB21_321_MG_FD_203109 | JGI IMG/M metagenome (GOLD analysis project Ga0302123, IMG submission 203109) | Marine microbial communities from Western Arctic Ocean, Canada - CB21_32.1 | ecosystem: Environmental > Aquatic > Marine > Oceanic | place: Canada: Western Arctic Ocean | collected 2017-09-28 | reverse complement strand
TCGCTTTCTGTATCTCCGTCGGCGTCTGTGAGCCCGAGTGGTTCAGCATCAGCGTCAGTCAGTCCGTCCGCATCGGTAAGTCCGTCAAGTTCCGGCAGCCCATCAAGTTCGGTGTCTGCGTCAGTCAGTCCGTCGGCGTCAGTCAGTCCGTCAAGTTCGCAGAGTCCGAGTAGTTCCGCGTCGGCGTCCGTGAGCCCGTCAAGCTCCGCGTCGGCCTCCGTGAGCCCGTCAGGTTCCGTATCTCTATCCGTAAGCCCGTCAACCTCAGTCAGCCCATCGAGTTCGGTGAGCCCGTCGAGTTCGGCGTCTCGATCATATAGCCCGTCGAGTTCGTTTAGTCCGTCGGCGTCAGTCAGTCCGTCCACCTCGGTGAGCCCGTCGGCGTCGGTAAGCCCGTCCGCATCGGCAAGTCCATCAGCGTCGAAGAGCCCGTCAAGTTCACCGTCGCTGTCGGTATCGCCATCGGCGTCAGCATCCGCATCACAGAGTCCGTCAAGTTCGTTTAGCCCGTCGAGTTCTGTATCAGCGTCGGTGAGCCCGTCGAGTTCAAGTAGTCCGTCGAGTTCATTCAGCCCGTCGAGTTCGTTTAGCCCGTCGAGTTCCGTATCAGCGTCGGTCAGCCCATCAAGTTCAGGTAGTCCGTCGAGTTCAGTGAGCCCGTCAAGTTCAGGCAGTCCGTCAAGCTCAGTGAGCCCGTCGAGTTCTGCATCCGCGTCGGGCAGTCCGTCAAGCTCCACGTCGGCATCAGTCAGCCCGTCAAGTTCGTCATCGGCGTCCGTGAGTCCGTCAAGCTCAGGTAGCCCGTCGAGTTCGGTAAGCCCGTCAAGTTCATTCAGCCCGTCGAGTTCAGTGTCGGCCTCAGTCAGCCCGTCAAGTTCGGTGAGCCCGTCAAGTTCAGGCAGTCCGTCAAGCTCGGTGAGTCCGTCCGCGTCGAGGAGTCCGTCAAGCTCACCGTCACTGTCGGTATCACCATCAGCATCGGTATCTGCATCACTGAGTCCGTCCAGTTCTGTCAGCCCGTCAAGCTCCACGTCGGCCTCAGTCAGCCCGTCGAGTTCTGCCAGTCCGTCAAGCTCCGTGAGTTCGTCAAGCTCCGTGAGTCCGTCGAGTTCGGCGTCTCTCTCGTATAGCCCGTCAAGCTCCTTCAGCCCGTCGAGTTCGGAGAGCCCGTCGAGTTCTGTCAGTCCGTCAAGTTCTGTCAGTCCGTCCAGTTCGGAGAGCCCGTCAAGTTCCGCGTCGGCATCGGTGAGTCCGTCAAGTTCGGAGAGCCCGTCGAGTTCCGCATCCGCGTCGGTGAGCCCGTCAAGCTCCGTGTCGGCATCAGTGAGCCCGTCAAGTTCTGGCAGTCCATCAAGTTCGGCATCGGCATCGTTCAGTCCATCGAGTTCTGTCAGTCCATCGAGTTCTGTCAGTCCGTCAGGCTCCGTTAGCCCGTCCGCGTCGAGGAGTCCGTCCAGTTCCCCCTCACCGTCGCTATCGCCGTCCCTGAGTCCGTCAGGCTCGTTCAGCCCGTCAAGCTCGTTCAGCCCGTCAAGCTCCGTGTCGGCATCAGTGAGCCCGTCGAGTTCGTTCAGTCCGTCAAGCTCGTTCAGTCCGTCAAGCTCGTTCAGTCCGTCGAGTTCTGCCAGTCCGTCAAGCTCATTCAGCCCGTCGAGTTCTGCCAGCTTATCCGTCTCACCCTCGGCATCGGTGAGTCCGTCAAGTTCAGCAAGCGCGTCTGCATCGCCATCATATGTCTATCGCTCGTCGCTGATTCGCATTCGCGCCCGCAGCAACATGGTGACTCTCAATGACATTCAATACACCTTGGTCACAGCGATTCGGGCGAGACAAAACCAGTTGGTGCATCTAGATGCTTGGACCAAGGAAAGCTAAATAACAACATGACCGAAACACAAGATTTCTCGATCAATAGAGGGTGCGACTATCGGCTTCGGTTTCGTTTGGTACAAGCGCCAACGACAGAACTAGGTTCGTTGTCTGATTGGAATGTTCGATTTGAACTTCGCACGACGCGTGGTGGGTCGGTCATTGCGACCATCAATGGTGGGATATCAGCGAACGTATCTAGTGCGAGTGATTTTGGCGTGTGGGATGTAGATCTAACCGCCGCACAGACCACGGCCCTAACGGAACGCACATACTTCTATGCGTTCCGTCGTATCGATACGGGGTTTGTAGATGTGTTAGCGAAGGGGAAGTTGTTCGTCGAGACGTATTAAGCTACGCTGCGTTATGTGATCCTCGTTCCGATTTTCAATTCTCGAAGAAACGATTCAAACACTTTCGTAGTGAGCTTGCGACTGTCCGATCCGCTTTTGACAGGTGCCATAGAGATTTGTCTGTCGAGGGCGTACATTTGTTCGTGCGATAGCACACCGTTAGTCCAGATCCATTCCTTACTTTCACGCAACCCACTGACAAAGGCGTCTGGCGCGCTCGGATCTGCAACGATGTCTGCGGCCGTGGAGAGATAGAAGTCCTCACCGACAACTGACCCACTCTCGTCGTTATCATCCAGCAACGAACCGACGCCACGCGAAGACACACCAAACTTGACATCCTCATCAATAAAAGACTTCACAATCTTGCCATATGGCGTGTCCATGATCTTGGCACGACCTATGAAGTTCGTGCCGTCCATCGTAAGATTGGTGATCATGTGAGAGACGCGATCAAGATTGATATGAGGAGAGTCGGGGTGCCCAAGCTCGCCCAGCGCACGGTTCTGCGAGACGTATTCCTCGTTGTATCGAGCGACCTCCCGCTCTAACACAGCTTGTGGATAGATGCGCCCATTACGGTTCTTTATCTCGGACTGAAGGAAGACACCTTCAATATGGTAAGTCTTGCCGTGGTCCGTTGATTCAACGATGGGCTTAACGTCGCGGGGAGAAACAAACTCTGCTATTAGTTTCATGGATTACCTACCTGAGTTTCAGTTCCAATTGGCGCCGGTCTGCCGGTTTAAGTAACCTCTGATTCCATTTGATGCCTGCCTTGGTGGCCTTGTCCAGCACCTGGCCAGCACGACGCCATGCTGATCTACCGTGAGCCGCCGGCCGCTCACCGCTCTTTAAGAAATCTTTTATCGCACTATTAACGACGGCTGCGGGCGGCAGTCTTCTTTGGCGGTTCTTATTGCGGTTACCAGTTAGCTCTTTATAAACCTCATCCGCGACGCGGTCGGGAGACCATCCGCTGTGTGCAGCGTCATGGCTGCCTATATCCCGCATGATCCGCTCAACGCTTTTACCTTCCTTGAACACCGTCTGCTTCTCAACTTCGATTCTATCCGCAGTCTTCTGCTGCATGATCTCCGAGAAGATCTGATTCGCACCAGACCAATCGGCGTTCTTTACGTGCTGGACAAGTTGTGTAAATGAATTCATGACGTGCGGCTGCTGGTTACCGTCCCTCCGCAGAGCGACGTATTGCTGCTCCGTCATCGTCATCATCGACAGCTTCGTTCTTAGCTTTGTAGCCCTTATCGACTGCGTTAAAGAAGTCGTCTTTCTTGTCGGCTGGAATATCGGCGGGAGAGTCATACCCGTGCTTCTTCATCATAGACTTGAAGTAGGCTTTGTAACCGTCCGAGCCACTTTCCGCATCTTCCCTGACACCACCATCGTCCTCACCTGGCGCGCCGTATCCACCGGGCCCTAGCTTGCCTTTACCTTCCTTGAATATCGTCTTCTTCTCAACTTCGATTCTGTCTGCGGTCTTCTGCTGCATGATTTCTGAGAAGACCTGATTCGCACCAGACCAATCGGCGTTCTTTACGTGCTGGACAAGTTGTGTAAATGAATTCATGGGTGACCTCTAGTAACTGGAATTATTGGACATCAGCAAAACCTTCGGTCTTGCGGAACTCAACGATGATGCTGTACGCCGTCTTGGCTGGCACGACTGGCGCGCCAATAAAAAAGTTCCCAGTAGGAGCAGTGAGCGTCGGATTATCAAGCTGTAACGGCAGGGCGTTCTTACCGAAGTATCCAGATCCCGATAATATCAACGATGTCGTATTTGCGGCTCCAGTCGAGGAGGCAAATCCAAGCTCCACAACCATCGTGGGACTGACGGAGTACCACACACTAGTGATATCGAGGTTACGGTCGGGCGTAGTAAATGCAGTCGCCGCATTAGCAGTCGCCGTCACAGCAGTATCCGCGCCTCCACCCGTAAAGGTCAATGTCTCACCATTGGTATATGACGTAGCACCAGTCAACTCACCCACCACTACAGTGTTAGACGAAGCTAACCAGTCAACGACAATGGAACTGGCGCTGCTGGATGTACCCACCATTACTGCACCGCGTAAAACCTCGACGTTTCGACTAGTAAGCACAACTTTGTGAACACCATAGGACAGTGCGGCGACATTCACTTTCATAACGTCAGCGTGTGGTGTACCACTAAGGGAGTAATATAAAAATTTCCCGACAACTCGCGTTGGATTGTCAATAAGAATCTGAGTAACTGCGGTGTCGGCTGTAATCGGCATATCTTTACACTATTTAGTCTATTGTGGATTTCTTCCGTGACGAAGCCACGTCACCAGAAGGTTCCACTGAAGGGTTAGTGTTAGTCTCGCGATTATCGGTGTCGCGCAACGTGGCATCTGCTTCAATGTCAAATGTTGAGGCTTCCGACGATTCGTCAGCCATGTCGGCTTGCATATTCGATAAATCCATATCAGAGAGCTTCAAAACTTCACGTTGGATATACTGATTCGAGAAATACTTCCCGATAAATGGTTCCATCTGCGTAGCAAGATTCATACGAGCCGTGAGAATTTCGTTCATCTTCAGTTCTTCGAAGTAGGAGTCTTGCTGCCAGTTATAGCGAATTCTGTCCTTGATTTTATACCACTCCGCCTCCGTCATCACATTCTTCATTCGCAATTGCTTTTCAAGCAACTGATCGAACAGATGACTTAACTGGACTTGCAGCCGGTGAATAAATTTGGTGAATCGCAGTTCGTCACGGGTAATTTCCGTGGCGCGACCAATCTGGAAACCCTGCCCTGCTTCTGTTCGTGTGGGAGGCAACCCAAGCGCACGATAAAGCTTCTTGCGGAAGTAATCCACGTCTTCCATCTGCCCGAGGTTCTGACCACCGGGCAATGTCTCAATCTGGGTTGACTTACCCCCTTCACGTCGAGGCAGCCAGAAGTCTTCAAGCACTGACATGAACTTGCGGTCGTCGCGAATCTCACCGGTACCAACATCATAGACGAGCTTATTCCGATACCGCTGCATGATGTCGTAGAGATACTGTTCTGCCTTTTGCTTGGGAAGGTTACCCACATCAATGTAGAACACACGGCGCTCGGGCGCCCGCGCAACACGATAGATGACGACGGAATCTTCGATCATGCGAAGCAGGTTCAGTGGCTTGATGGCTTTATGGAGCCATGAAAGCACTGTCCGCTTGTTTACGTCGTAGAGTCCTGACGGGCAGAACGCAACAGCATCCGTGGTGATACGAATACCGTTATAGTTTAGCATGGCCGCTGTAGGGGTGTTCGCTGACCCTGAGAGGTTGGTTGGAGCAACAAAGCCCATCGGGTTGTACACATAGTACTCCCGAACAACTTCAACAATGTCAAACTGCCCTTCCTGATGGCGTTTACGGGCGACCTCACGTACCTTGCGAATGGTGCGCGGATCAACGAGTCGCAATTCCTGAATACCCGCCTTCGGATCCGATTCATCCGCCACACAATGAAAATAAATACGACCGTCTACATACCATTGCCGCACAAGGCTATATGCATCGCGATGGAAGTTGAGCATTTTGAGAAGGTTCGCGAATTCGGACTGAATGCGGGTTTCGAGTTCTTCCCCGAGATCCACATAGTCCAGATTCAATGCGACAGGCATCCGTTCAGCATCCTGCACCACAATTTCGTTGATGATCTGGTCTATGGCTTCATCGACCTCCGCCACAATCTGCATTTCTCGATAGCGATTGATGAGTTGGGGATCATCAATAACCGCACCATCGAGGTCCAGATAATAGCCGAAGTAACCACCGGCGGAACCATATTGAATATTTAAGGCGCCGTCTTGATTATCGGGAGGAACGAAACTGATTGCGTTCGAGGTCGGTTTCAGTAACGACGCAGTAGGCGCCGATGACTTTTGATTAAAGTTGAACTCGAAGCCGAAAAGACGAGGCATGATTTCACTTTCTGAGGGGCACCATTATAGGCGCCCCTCTGAAAACATATACAGATTAGATGTTAACGGCGCCAGCGACATCAATGCTGACTGTCGGGTTATCGCGAGTCGGAATTTGTCCTTCAACTTCCCACCACTGATAGGCAAACTGACAGGTATAGGTTTCAACTTCAGACGTGGTATTCCAGTCCAATGCAATCGTTCCAAGGTCGGTTGGGAACGCGCCGATGAATTTATACGCACGCAACCGATTGCCTTCGCGGCCGAACTGCGTTACCGTCGCGTCTGTGGTGAATCCACCATCCCCCTGAATCCCCTGCGTGAACTGTGAAGTCGCGGACGTATGACCGGACATCCGGTCCATCCACTCTTCAAGTGCGCGGCGAATGGCAAAGTTTTCGTCGTTGATGATAGTGACAGTAAATGGAGCGAACGTTCGGTCGCCCATGTAATTCAACTTGCGTCCAAAGTATGGGACCTCAAAAGTGGCAATGACAGATCCCGGAATTTCGGATACCTGCACCATGAAGCGGGACAACGTTGCAGCCAACGGTCCGCCTGTCACGGATGCCGGCCACCGAAGTTCCATTTCAAAGAGCGCCGCGCGGGCTCCACCACCCTTGAGATTATTGCGGAACTGATCGAGATTAAATGCCATGTTAGTTTATACTCCTATAGGGCGGCATTAAACCGCGCCCACAACCTCTTGAAATGAGACGCCTGAACGCACCGCAACGAAGTTCAACTGAATGAAGTTAATTGACCGCGCCGGTTTCACATAGATGTCACCAACGAACTGATTCTGGTCAACGATGGATGCTGGATTGTTCGATGAGTCACAAACTACCAGATAATCCGTAAGACCACGGCGTCCCTTCACATCGCGAAGGAATGGTTCGACCACATTGCGGAATGCGGAACGAGTGTACTCATCGTTGTATTCGAACAGTTGCGACTTGGCATACCGCTCAATCGTCTTCTCCAAGACAATGAACAACCGACGCACGTTGATACGGTCAAACGCACTCGGACGGCTCAACAGCGTCTTATCACCGAAGAGCAACACACCCTGACCCGGGAAGCTCACAACGGGATTAACACCCTTGCTATACAGGTCGTCGCGCTCCACCTGCTTCGGGTTCCACCCCAGCTTGACAACATTCTTGATGTTACCACGGCTGTAGCCCGCTGGCGAGTACCACGGATCGTTTGTCGTATCCGAGCGAGCAGCCAACCCAGCGATATCACCGTTCAGCGGCACCCATCGATAGACATCGTTATACCTATCGTAAGTATACTTCCACCCCGAGTCCATGAACGCATAACTCGTAGAGGATACCGCAGCACGGTCGAGCAGAACATCGGCCGCTTGGGCCGTACCATTGCTGACTACGCTATTCTTCGCGGGTGAGATAAACGCAACACAGTCTTTTCGAACTTCGGCGATATTGGCAATGACGTAGCTTGCCAACGTGGCAACCTGATTATCAGCAATAGACGGTCCGGTAATCAACAGCGAAACATCAATACCATCTTTGTCCGCGAACTCATCCCAACCGGTTTGAATATTACCAGTGGTGATGTCGTCGTTGTTTGAATTCCCGCCTACGAAAGACGTGGAGTAGGGAAGCACCTTCGACCCGAACGTTGTCGATGTCGCGCCAGTGCCCCAATTCGTTGTCGTGCCGACGTGGTTCAACCACCAGACATACGCTGAGTTCCGGTTAAGCACTGTCTTGTAGTAGTTGGTCTCGCCATTCAAAGTCTTCGCGTCGGAAGCCTTGGAAAGGTACGCGTACTTCTCTACCACTTGTCCTTTGACACCAGTGAATAAACCGTCTTCATCGACGACGACAAGATGTAGTTCGTCAGTTACACCGGAACGATCCGTTGCCCATCCAGAGGTGCCCGGCGCGTCCTCACCAAATGTATCATGGTACTCCCACTTCCGTGACCAAGTACCACTCGCAACCGTGCTAATGGTATCTTTCGATGCCGTTGAAAGTGTAAGTGCCGTAGCTGTCCCGACGGCGGATACCTGATACCAGTTACTATTGGCGCTGATATAGTCACCAACCACAAGGTCGGCAGTGAAGTCGGTACCTGATCCCGTCACGGCTGTACTATCCGCTGTGAGTGCGAGTGTGCCCGTAATGGTATCGTCCTGAAACGCTAACGCGCTTGGGCACAGTGAAATCTTAAGTGAGTTTCCGAGTTCGCCCGGATACTTTGCGGCCGCCAACTCGAATGTGGCGTTCGCAACCACGGACGTGCCCTCGGCGAGGACATCGTAATGGTCACTGTTCTTGATGAGCGCACCCGCGACGTTATTGGCGGTGGCGTTTACTGCGGTGGCCGCGATAGCACGTACCACACGCAACTGATTAGAATACGCTAAGAACGAAGCCGCGGAGAACCAATATTCGAACTGTTCACTATCTGGTTTTCCAAAAATTTGCACCAGACTTGACTCTGACCCAATAGAGGTTGACTCAAGTGCGGGACCCCATGCGAACGGGCCAGCAAAAGCGGCGGCGGATGTCGAAATTGTTTGAACGCCAGCAGTCAGATCTACTTCAGATGTGTTGACCCCAGGCGATACTTGAAATGCCATAGCTTAAACCCTCTCCCCGTAATGGAGTGCTAAAATTGAGTGTGCTGGTTACGCAGCAACACATCTATTTAGGACTTCCAAACTTTCACCTATTCGCGCCAGAAGTCGGGATCGTCCACCACATTCGGTGAACTTGGGTCCCAATCCCAATCGAGCGAGTGGTCGGTTGTGTCAAAGAATCCGACAAAAGGCTCGTCTAACGAAACGGGTTCCGATTCGTTCATCAGCAATTTTCGCATCGACAATCCGACATAGTTTTCAAATCCATGTTGTGCAGTGAGCCACCCCAAGAGGACAAGCGTCATCACACAGTCATCGTGTGCGCCTTCTTCTGCTTGGTATTTAGCACCCTTGGCGACAAAGGTTGTCAGTTCCCGAATCGTCTGATAATCAAAGATGAGCAACTGGTCTTTCTCGACCATCGTTCGCACCTGAGCGCAACCAATCCGTTTCGTTGCTTGTGTCATTCGCAATCCCAGACGCGCCTTGGGGTGGAACCCACCACCAAGCATCTGCCCACGTTTGGGATCCGACTTGATAAAGATTAGATTATCATACTCCAGTTCCATACGCAACGAATCCGCGACAATCAATCCGACATCGTTAATCTCCACAAGGATGAATGCATCGCAATAATGCTGGCCGATCTGTTTCAGGACCGGTGCAAGCAACTGTGGAGTGATATCGTTCCGACGAAAGACCGCAACTTGACGAAATGGCGTAATCGAAATATCAAAGATGCTCGCGACTGCAAAATCTTGATCCTGCCCTTGCGAGGTATCCACTGTCATCACATAGACATGCGACGGGTCAGTCTCGTTGGCACGCACAGGAGGCACATAGATCTTGAGTGATCCACGATCCTCCATCGGCGACTTGAAGGACATCTGTGCCAGCTTGTAGGCGGGGATGAGAGTATTAGCAGAACCTTGAAACGAGCAGTTAAATTCTTGTTCGAACTGCTGCTCACCGATGTTCTTGCGAGTTTCATCTGCCCACGCATCATCACGCCCAGGCACGTCGCGCCAGGTGAACCCAACCGTCTTATAGGTATTCCGTCCCTCTACCGCATCATTCCAAATTTTGTAGAAGAGGTTATAGCCTTTCGGCGTGCTGATAATAAATAGCTTGGTGGTCTTACCAGATGAGATTGCCGGAAACACCGAGGTCATAAACTCGCCAGCAATGTTATCGGGAACGTGAGCAAACTCATCAAGGAATAGAATATTAAACGTGTCTCCACGAATAGCACTCGCAGACGTGGACTCGGCCCGTACACGCGAGTTGTTGGCAAACATAATGAGCTTCTGATCCCACTTGACGATTCCTTGTTTCAGAAACCCGGGCAGAAACTCAAATGATTGCTTGAGACGCCGTAGGAGTTCAATGGCGGTGCTTTCTTTATTCGCCAGAATACCAACACTGACATCGGTATGAAACAGAATATACCAGAGGAAGTAGCCGCAGACAACAACCGTAGACTTGCCTGACTGTCTCGCCATTTTACAAATGGTGAAACGGTTGTTATTAAAGACATCAATGATCGTTTCTTGAAACGGCCACATCTTGAAAGGTACGATACCGTGGTCCACATGAACGATCTTGACATAGTTGTTGATAAAATAATTGACATCATCCGCACATTTCACATACTCTGTTAACTCGGCTTTGGTGAGTTGGACAATCTCATCGGGCAATGGGAGATTAGAGTTCCCATTGTACCCTTTATTACTACGCGTACTCTTCGGCATATAAACTACTTATCTCTGCGCGCCATGGAATAGCTCCGCGTGACGCTTCCGTACATTTGTGCTTATAAAGTTTCCGCATCGCCTTCGTGCCACGCTGTGTACCGTAATCTTTCGAGGGGCGCGTATGATCTTGGTGGTGCGCGACGGGCCCGCTCAAGAACACGAACGGGCACTGCGCGCCGTGCTGTAGACAGTCTCGCAACCACGCATCTTCATATCCTGCTTCCGTGAAGGCTTCATCATTTCCACCAATCGCACACAGACGCGACTTGTGAATGGCACCAAGAAAGAATAATGCGCGCCGTCGTGTGCGCGGATGGACAAACGTATCAATCACCACACCGTCGGCGTTGACATTATAGACGGTGGCGAAGAACGCGGCGTTCGGCTGTGCGGTCGCCGCATTGGTGAGTTCTTCAATCGTCTGTGCTGTTTCGTGCCATACATCATCCGACTGCATGATCAGAATATCACTCGACGCTAATGCGATAGCTCGATTGCGTGGATATGCTGGATTGCGATGTCCCTCTGGGCGCTCGATACGTTCCGTGACCACGGGATAGCGTGACAGCACCTCCGTCGTGTGATCAGACGAACCGTCATCAACGACGATGACCTCATAGTCAAACGGTACCTGCTGACGAAAGATGGAAGCAAGTGTGCCGTTCAGAATGTCGGCACGGTTGTATGTAGACAACACGACCGACGCTCGCATCATACAAAATTCACATGTGGCGGCGTCACCAGAGCCCGAATGATTTCGCGGTTCTTATTATTGAACTGGCAGCGAGGACATCCACCCGCATCGAAGCCCTTAAATGCGCCGGGCGCGTCATTTGCCCACAAGTGTGCAAACGTCTGTTCCTTGAGTGAACCAACAACGCCGCGTGTGTTATACGCAAGCACACAACAACGATACACATTCAGGTCCGCACCGATATAGGTATTGAAGTGTTGATACCCGCAGAACTCATAATCGGGATACTTCAGCACCAAGTCACTCACGCGGTCACCAAACATATTCACGACTTGATATGTATCTGACCCTAATACTTCCGCATCACTACAGAGCTTGACGGCCTCTGCGTGAAATGTCTCAAAATACTTTTCGTCTTCTGGCTGAAATACGGCGCTAATACGAAAGTTGTCCACCCCGGCTGCCCGTGCTTGGGCGGTAGCATCAACGACTTCTTTATAATTTTCCTTGGTGACAACGAACCCGACACCAATCGTTACGTTGCTACCCGTGGCCTTCTTTCGTTCCGCTAACGCTTTGATGTTATTCCACACACGCGTGTAGTGCGCGATAGGCACATTACGAATGGAGACATACGAATCGACGGTTGATGCATCCACACTCACGCGCACCCACATCGCTTTCGTGAGTAGATCAATCAGCTTCGGTGTGAGCTTGACACCATTCGTCACGACGCCAACTTCCAATCCAAGCTCGTAACACTTTTCCACAACCTGTTCAAACTTGGGATGTACAGTGGGTTCGCCACCACCGGTCAACTGAATCGCCTTGACGCCCATCGCTGCGGAGTCTTCTAAAATCTCGATAATCTTCTCGTACGAAATCATACGATTCGGATTGTTATTGACACTGCCATCTTCACGCGCCTCACCAAACAATTCATTGCTGAGGTTGCCACTCATACGATACGCGCAAAAGCTACAATCCTGATTACAAAGATCGCTGATGATCAGTTGGACTTGTGTGGGTGAAGGGACTTCGCCGCGAGCGAGTGCATCGAGGCGGTCGCGATGCCAGTACACTTTCATCGGGCTATATGGCGATGGATTCATAATAAACCTCGCTGCTATTTAGTTTCTTTTTGGAGGGTGCGGAGTTCACGCAAGAGATCAGCGGCGCGTCCGACAAACACGGCCTTCTCTATGTTCACTCCGCCCCCATCCCCCGCGCCCGATCCTTGTGGCGCAGCATCTTGTTTGATTTTATGGAGATTGACAAGTTCTTTATTGGCATTCACAATCGCGGTGAGCATCGTCGCAACAACTTCATACGCTCTCGGGCTGTCCCCGCTCTGTGCAAGTAGAATAGCACTCTTGGCAGCTTCCGTCACGTCATTCGTCATCTGTGTGATGTTGCCGCGAGCGGCCTCAAAATCCCGATCTAGTTTTTCTTGCGCCGTCTTGTCATCTACGACTTCGGCAACTACAACCGGCGCCGCCTGTGTAGTGGTTAGTGCCGTATCCGCTACTAGCTCCGGCGCCACATCAAAGATTTCATTCAAATTATCAGACATATTATATTTTTGTTATCAAACCACCTATGATGGAGATACCGATGGCGACGGCGACACCGATGCTGATTGCGAGCTAGACGGGGATTGTGATAGCGACACAGAGGCCGATGGTGACTGTGAAGCAGACGGCGAGAATGACGGTGATGCGGACGAAGACGGTGACTCCGAGGAGCCGGCCGCAGTGAGGACTTCGGTGATCGTTGTATTCGACGTAATCGCCGTACCCGATGAAACGTTCTGTGTCGGCGGATCCGCGAGTACATTGATCGTCGCCTTCGGTAAGGCATCCGGTGTCGGCGCCGCAAGATCCGCATGTGGCGAATTGTAGAGGTTGACGATAACTTCTTCGATTCGTCTACTCTGTCTGATCGGACCATAGAAGAACACCTTCAGCGCAAAGTCTAACGTCCAGACAATGGCGCGCCGCTTGATGAAGTCTTCCTCGTAGTTATCCGAGTGTGATACGCTCTGTAAAACAACGGGCACCTGATCCAAAAGATCGGGATAGTTCTCTAACGGGCGCGCAGCAATCGTGTAATCCGGCGTGAAGAACGGAAGAATCTGTTCAACGATCTGCATTCCATCCTGCTGAAGTTTCACCAACACCGACAACTGAACGTTCATCACATACGGCACACCAACGTAGAGCTTGGCGAGCTTGTGTGCTTCGTTGCTATTGAACTTGAGCTTATCGAGTGTATTCAGCTTGCGCGTCGTATCATAGACGAGACTCGTCATCTCATACGACATACGGGGAACTACTTGACCCACACCCTTCCCATAATCAGGATCTTGTGTCAGATGAACTAACCAACGTTCTTTCGGACCATACTGCAATGGCACCTGTTGACGAAATGCTTCGTCACCATCTGAGTTTTCTCGCGTGATGGTGATATCGTCAAACAGGGAACCAAACGCCAGTAGATATCGGCGCATGTGCAGATGTTTGAAGTGTGTGTTCATTAGCCTGAATTCGGTCGCGTGCCGCGAGACACAACGACACTCAACGGATTACCCTGCAAGAATTCATTATCAGTAATTGGATCATTGGTACTCGGTGTGATGCCCGGTGTCGTATCAACCACTGTCCACGTAGCGGCAGAGGTGCCACCAACCACGGCCGTATTCGCAACAAACGTGCCGGTGATGTCCTGCACGCGAAGCAGACGAGTTGTGGAATCCCAATCCCATACCACACCCGTCGCGGTAGCGGCCGCCAGACTTGCACCCTGATAAACCGTTTCGGTTTTGCTGTAGTCGCCCGAACCTCCCGCGGCTTTCATATCGAGGTTGATGGTATAAGCAAATTTGTTAGCGACCTCATTGATATCGTCCACGCCCGTTGTCACCCCTTCGTTGTTGAAGTTGAACATCTCACACTTCAATTCATAGGTGTAGAGTTTACCCAACGTAAATAGGGTTTCCTTGTTTTCCACAAATCGAATGTTGAACAGAAAGCGATTGTCTGCATCCATCTCGATGTAGATAAGATCGCCACCCCGCGGCCGCTTCATCGCCGTGATCGCCGTTTGACTCATGACCGAATTGCGGAACCGGCGTTGAGACACTGTGAGGTACATCTGGTCTTCAATGTGCAAACCAAACTTCCCCACAAATTCCGATTGTCCCTGAAACCCGTCAAATGACTTTACGTACATCTCAATCTCGAAGGCTTCTGTGAAATTGGACAGGGGATCTTCACCGAGGAACGCGTCGATGTTCGCGTCGTTCCGAGGAACGTAATGAACACTGTGCCCATAGATCGCAATCGATTCATCGATCAGATCTTGAACAACATCCTGTTCACTAACAACCTTAGTGTGGTTAAAATAGGAATTGACCGGCATGGTTTATCCCACGATGAACATTGGCGGTTCTTGGAACTCGCTTCGCACCTGTTCTTCAAGTGTCGTAATTTCTTGATTAGCTTCAGCTAACATACCCTTACCATCCAACTGTACGCCACCCGGCATCGCGATGCCGCTATACTTGGAAAGGTTTACTCCCCACTGACGTTTGATTAGTGATGTGGCATACCGCTGTAACCAACGGTCGGTCCACACTTTTGTATACCCTGCGGGATCGATGGTGCGATATCCTTCAAGAATGATATGCTGACCGGGTATAAATGTGACATACCAATTCACATCCATATAGAGCCGGTTCATGTGACGCGAGAATCGAATCGCCGGCCGGCCGCGGAACATATCATTCAACAACTGCTGATAGCTACGACCAACATAATATGGAATAATAGAGTTCGCGGTAAAGCTCGACATCAAGGAGATATTGAACTGTGCTTGCGGGTCAAATAGAATGTCCGCAGAAAGACGAGAGTCATAGGGCGCGAAGACTTTGGTGATGCCAATCACCGAATCAATAACGGTAAACCACTTATTGTCCATGTCCCCGAAGGTGATACCATCAGTCTTGACGGTGCCCTGCGCGCCGGACTCGTTTCCGAGAACCACTTCTCCGTCGTTGAACGTGTTGCGAGCGGTGTCGCTGTAGGCGTCGGCCGATGCAGTACCGGTGTTTGAAGTCGCGGAGACATAGAACGTGATCGCCGTAGTGTTCGCGGTGCTGACATACCGCCCCTCAACGTTGGATGTTTGTCCGACGAGTTTTTCGTCCGCCAGAAAGGTGCCACTGAACGCCGAGTCGAACACCATCGTGCTGGCAGTAATTTCATGCGCCATGTAGGTCTTGATAACCGCATCCATGTGGTACTGCTGATACACATATAGCGCCTCGTCGATACGATCTTCGACTTGATCGTCATCGACGTTAATCTGTAGCACCGGCTTACCGAGTGCGCGGTAGCAGTATTCTTTGAAGTCGTCGCGTGAAGATGGAACAGGCATATGAGTTTATGTCGCGTAGAGGTTGGTGCCGACTGGTATAACTAACCGTGCGGATGTACCAGTGAACTTTGTAGCACCATTCACCGTGGATGCCGCATTCATCGTCAGGGCACCGTTGAGAAGCGCCGTATTTGATAGGGTAGTGGCTCCCGTCACGCCCAACGTATTCGCGAGAGTGCTAGCGCCCGTCACACCCAACGTACTCAAGGCGTTAATAGCACCGGTCACGCCCAACGTACTCAAAGTGTTAGTAGCACCCGTCACACTCAACGTGTTACTCAAGGCGGTAACACCTGTGGCACTAAAGGTATTATTAAATACCGCTGCACCATTGACGTGAAGTGGAGATGTCGGAACAATGTTGACACCAACACGGTTGTTGGTGGTGTCGATATACAACACATTTGTATCCACGGCAACATTTGCGGCGACCGTCATGCTACCGGTGATAGCAACATTTCCCGCAACGGATAGCGATGATATAAGACCAGATGGCGGCGCACCAACCAATCGCCACTTGGTTGTCGCAAACGAATAGACTAGCGAGATGGAAGCCTTCGGACCAATCTCCACGTCCCCAACACCAGTCTCAAACCGATTGTTCACCGTCGATGACGTGTTCGCATCTCGCAACGTGATTTTATAGGTCGCATTGGTATTCTGAAGATACAACACTCGAACACCCGTCGTCATATTTGACGGTTGGTCGAGACCCGTAATCGAAATGTCCGACGTATCGGGATTGATATTCAGTGCGATAGCATCAATCAGGTCTGCTGGACTATAGTTGTTATATTCGGTGCTTGATAGTGTTGCGGAGATGAGCGACGATGCGTGGTTGTAAAGAAGCGACCGTGTATAAACGGTGTTTGATGAAATGATGTTGTTTGCGACAGTAACATTGCTGCTGAAGGTCGCGTTATTTCCAACCGTCAGAGGCGTTGTGGCCGTGAGCGTGACAGAACCATTAAAGGTGCTGACGCTGTTGGTGTACAAGTTGGCGCCACCGATATAGGTTTCAGTTGACGGGATAAGGTGGACGGCAGTACTAGAGATAGCAACATTCGCCGCAGAACTGTTCACGGTGACATTGGCCCCAAATACACTCGTCCCGGTCAGGGTTACCCCCGTCGCATTCGCGCCGAACTTTCCTCCCGCGATGATCAGACTACTCGTTGTCTCTGTCGTGTTTCCAATGGTGAATGCGCCAATACCCCCGACGCCGTTCGCAGTTCCTCCTGCGACGAGTACCGCATTGCTGTTGAGCAAGTCGATGACGTTATTGGTTCGCGTCAACCACGCACGGAAAGTGTTTGCGGTGTCGAGTGCTACAATTGGTAGAGTTGGTATTGGCATAAGATAACTATATTTAGGTGAACGGTGCGACTATCCCCATTTCGACAAGAGGAGTCTTAATGAGCGGTAGAGGGACCGGAAGTTGTTTATCTTCACATAATGCCGGCACATTGATTTTTCGTAGTATCATGTCATCATAGATATACGGAAACTGCCACGGAATATCACGAATCCATGTTGCTACACGAAGTGTGGCAGCCTCGGACATCCCCCCTGTATTGGTCTCCATCATACGGCCGGGTGTGTATAGCACGGCGGTCGGGTTCCAGTCCCGCCATATGCCATCCTCAATCTTGCCTGACCAAAATGTCGAGCGCAAATCAATCGTTTCTTGCGCTTCACGAATCGCATCGGCGTTACTATCAATCCCCGCAACACGAACGTCAGGTCTATGTATAGTTAGACGACGGAGCAACATCCCATTGCCACATCCAAGATCCAATACGCGAGCTTTTTGTGGTAATTGCGTTATTAACGCGTTAACCATGTCCCCGTGCGCTCGGCCCAGGTCCCGAGCATTATCGAATCCGTTGTTTATCCACCACGTTTTCTTCGGTTGTCGATACGGACCCGTCGTACTGAACTCATCTTTACGAGGTGTCCAGTCGGTGCGTGTGGAAATTTTGACCGCAGGAGTTACAATCTCCGCAATCCCGAACAGCCGAGACCATTTTACTGGCCACGCGAGGACTTCCTTAATCAATCGCATCTCTTCCAGATATCCATGCCGCGCGCCCACCTGAAACATTTGCTCCGCAATCTTTTGTGATGCTTCACACCTATAATGACATGGCATGTGAGAGACGAGGCGAAGACCCATCCACCGCAACAGTGTACTGGTCATGGGTAACATGGGCGAACAATGTTGCTCCCATGTACTATCGACTTGCCCGCGACCCCACGTTTCCAGAAACGCTTTTCGGCAACATTCGGGAAAGCCTAATAGTTTCCCGAATCGGTCGACATATGACGGCGCCGTCGCGGATCGACGGTCGGAACGCGAGGAGATATTTGATAAATCGACGGTATCTGCGTATTGTTCTGGACGAACAAACAACACCCGATACTTAAATCGTTCACCATTTTTTAGTTTCGTTTCTACCGATGAGTATGAATTGGAATAACTAATTCTATCTATTGGTATGCAAAGAATATTATGATTGCGCGCCCACTCTGTGAGCCCTACTAATTCTTCGGGTGCTATTATCTGCGATGCCGCCGAGCGAACGCCATCAACAACCGACAACCGTTCAACACTTTCATAGGCATTCGCCGCTGCTTTGAACAACGGATTCCACCACTCACGTTCAACTGGACTTCGCCACGACCATCGTGTCCAATCGGGAAGTGTGGGGGTGTCACTTGCTAGAACATTCTGTTTATCATTCATAATGTATTATCATTGTGATCCGTGTGATCGCCGTGAGATTGCCTACCGCCGTTGGGCTGCCCGGTTAATGTTGATAAGTGTGACGATGATTGATTCTGCCATTTCGAAAACGCTGCCTGCTCAAGTTCTTT
>Ga0302123_10001199_pt1 | contig 18646 bp, 15 predicted proteins | sample CB21_321_MG_FD_203109 | JGI IMG/M metagenome (GOLD analysis project Ga0302123, IMG submission 203109) | Marine microbial communities from Western Arctic Ocean, Canada - CB21_32.1 | ecosystem: Environmental > Aquatic > Marine > Oceanic | place: Canada: Western Arctic Ocean | collected 2017-09-28 | reverse complement strand
CCGAAGCGAAAGCGTTTCGCGAACAGCGCCAGCGCGGCGCCCCACCGCCCACCCTCGAGATCGATTGGGTGAAGCAGATGTAGACAAACCCGGACGCCTTGCTGAGCGGACTGCTAAAGGAGATCGAAATCAAACCTGTCGAAAGCCGCTGGGGCAAAGATAACGTCGAGGTGACGCTCCCGAAGGAATTGGCCATCCTGCAGCCGGCGTTCTGGCTTCTCGTCGACAGCAACGAACTGGCGCCCGAAGACAACCGGATCGCCGAAGATGTGATTCGCCTTACCTTCGAGAAAGTTGCGGAGTTCGCAAAGGAAGATTTAGAGGGGCTGGGGCTCGCTGTAAACAGTCCGTTTGCCGACCTGGCGCTCAAGTGGCTGGCGAAGCAGCGAAACGGCAGTTTCGAACTGGATAACGTTGAGAAGAAGTAGAGCGATGGGGAGTCGCGAAAGCGAAACGAGGCCGTGCATTCGTAGCGCTGTGCTGTGAATACAGTCGCCTGCCCAAATCACTGTTGTATTTTCCGCATCGTCTGCCGGGTATGGCTCAGCAATAATTGTATCTCGCTGTGACGGCGTGGATCTTTGACGGACGCGACCTCGAACCTGGCTACGGCAGCTTCGTATTTCTCGTCGTCGTACAGCGCTTTCCCTTCGGAGATCAGGTCCTTTGCCCACTGCCGATTCATGTATGTCAAAAAGTTATTTAACTTGATGATCTGGGCACTGAAATAGGTTTCATTAGCCTTCTTCAGCATATCCTGAGAGGAGGCCAGCAGCGATATCGCCTTCTCGTAATCGCCTCCGTTAAATGCAGTGCGCCCTTTTTGATATAAATCATCCGCTTTAGCCGCCTTGCCATCCAGCTTCTCGCGCTGGCGCTGGGTCATTTTGTCGATCGTTGATTCGCTCACCGGGCGGGCCCGCGAACCACTCGACGGCGCGCGCGACGCTGCGCTGTAGCCGGAAATCGTTTTGTCCTCTTTTTTACCCAAACAGCCCAACGCGAACATCAGTAGCGCTGTCAATAACAAACCCATCCAATTTGTCGACTTCATGTCGAGTCCTCCTTGATTGCGATCCCGGCTACTGTGTAAGCTGCCACAGCTTGCGATGGATCCGGCATAATGCGTTTTAGTTTGTCACTGAGTTTTTTTGTGACGTTGACGATTTCACCATCACGGCGAATTGCACGTTCCATGCGTTCAAACAACCGGCTTTTCGCCTGCTCTTTGAGATTGTCGAGGTCGCCGACCACGACCATTTCGCGACGCGCCCGCGTGTGGGCAACATTGATACGGTTCGAGTTGTCGATAAAGCCAATACCTTCACCGGCGTTGCTGCGCACGTAGCAAATAATAACGACGTCGCTTTCGCCGCCCTGAAAACTGTCGACGGTAGAGATGCGACTGCGCAAGAAAGCATCCCATTCGTCCGGCTGGCATTCTAGGCTCGGCACCAGACCTTTGACAAAGTCATACGTCATGAACTGACGAATCAGTCGAACCTGACGGCGGTACGGCGCAATGATCGTTACCTCATCGAGTGGGTATCGACGAATGAGCTCACAAAAAACGCAAACACACAAGCGTGCTTCCAGTGGATTCTGCAGCCCCGGCTTGTGTCCCTCGATCACGAGCTGTTCACGACGCACTCTTGCAGGGAGTTCACTAGTGCGGTAGAACCGCAGCGTCGACGTCGGAAAGCGTTTGTGCCGGGTCTCGAAGTCGAGCTGGTAGTATTCCGCACTCTCACTCGCTTTGACACGCGCGTTATAAAACAATGTAGACGAAAACCGCATCAGCCGCGGATTCTGGCAGCGATATGACGCCTCCAGCATGAACACAGGAAAGTTGCGGCTGGCTCCGAGCCACTCTAGCGCGCTTTTCGACAGAATAGCCCAGAGCGACCGCGGGACGGGCCCCCTGCCCTTAAGCCGTTCCGCGACCATTGAGGGTAGCGGAAACGGCGGTAGCTGCTGGTGATCGCCGAACAACACGGCGCGCTTGGCCTGTTTCAGGCACAGCAAGAATTCATCCATGCGCGCCATACCGGATTCGTCGAAAATAATACAATCGAACGGGCCATTCTGTTCGCGGTCCGCCTGGATAACGTCGTCACGTAGTATCGCGAAATGGGTTCCGGCATAGACGGACCCTTTACACTTTGTTCTCTTCTTTTTGTATGCGGCGACGGCATCGAGGTTCTGGATCCATACGCCGTCCGCCACGTCCGTGGAAATATTGTCACGCTCGCGACCGACGCGTAGCACCGGCAGATCGAGCACACGCCGGCAGACATTGTCGACTGCGGTGTTCGAAGGCGCTGCGACAAGCAGACGCATGCCGCGCCCGCACAAGGTGCGTACGACCTGCTCGAGAACATAGGTCTTCCCTGTACCTGGCGGGCCCTGAATTACGACAATCGGGTTTTCTTCACTTACCGCGTTCGCCCAAGCGTGACGCTGGGATGTATCGAGGACGAGGTCGGCATCGGCGCCGCGATCGTCGACGAAACCACTTTCGTGAATACCGAGCGCCGCGTTGAGTGCCGGCGCCTCGAACGTACTTTTCTGCTGGTACTCGACGACCATCGCATTGACCAGACCGGAGATGAACTTCGTCGGGCCCGGCTGCGGTCTGCCGTAGATGCGCGGGTTGGGCAACTCCGCGTCGGGCACATCGCGCCACTGAAAACGCCCGTACACATGATCGCGCTCGATCAGGTCAATACGAAACGTGGCAATGAACGCATGCTCGCCACGCATGTAAACGCGCACACGATTGCCTTCGGTCAGCGGCAGGTCGGGCGGCGTCGGCAGCCTCAGCACAAACATTCTGCGATCGACTTGCTGGAGCACTTCGCACTCGTTGAACTGCAGAACAAACACCTCCTCGAGCTCGAGCAGTGCGATATCCGCAGACTGGATGAATACGAGATCAGCCATGACATCCCAGATCGTACGTGCCGGCAACCCGACTATCGGCGCGAGCTCGGCTTCGAAGATATCCCCGGAGTCCGGTTCATTGGCGGCGGTGGCGGCATAGGAGCCGTCGAGCGGGAACTCCAACTGGTTGCTGAGTTCGTCTACGGCCATGTCGGATACGACCTGATCGAGCATGCGGCGCAGCGATGCCAACTTGAGACGCTTCATGATACGAATCGCGCGGGGCTCGTAGCTATCCGCAACGGCATCGAGAACGCTCGCCACTTCCGTACGGTTGAGGTCGCGAACGTCACGGGCAGGTTCATGTTTGCGAACATACGCGACAACCTCGTACATCACTTCCAGGCGCTCGCCCAGTGTAAGCTCGTCGTCCTCGACAAATACGAGCGGCTGTTCAATAATCGCCGGAACACCATCGTTGAACGGCATCAGAAGTGTCTTCTCCGTGCCCGGGCCTTCCAAGGTGAATTTGACACAATCCTCGCTACTCTCCCAGCCGAAGTAGCCGATGCACGACTCCTCTTCGGCACCCGTTCTAAACGTATCGCCGGCAAGCTCGAACGTATCGGCTTCGATGATGAACGGCTGCGGCTGCGTCGCCAATTGCCACATTTCGAAATATTGCCGAGATATCGCCATCTCCGGATCTGTTTCCCACAGCGTCCGGGCGTCGGCAAAGAAGGTCTCGATTTTTTCGAATTCAGGATTCACAGATCACGGAAGTATGAGACGGTTTGATCGAGGCCAGAAGCGAAATCAGCCGTGGATTCAAAGCCGGTTGCACCCAAGCGGCTAGTGTCGGCAACGGAATGAATGATGTCGCCGGAGCGCGGTGTGTCATAGACAATAACCGACGACGAGCCGGTGAGTTCGATGATGCGTGACGCCAGCGCATTCACCGTCGTACTCTGACCATAGGCAGCGTTGAATACACCGACCGCGTCGCCAAGCGCAACATGAGCATTGGCAGCAACAACATCTTTCACGTAGATAAAGTCCCTGGTCTGCTCACCGTCGCCGAATATACGCAACGTTTCTCCCCGCAACGCACGATCGACAAAATAGGGGATCACTGCGGCGTATTGGCTGTTCGGATCCTGCCGGGGACCGAAGACGTTGAAATAGCGCAGGCACGCAGTATCCAAGCGCCCGGTCTTGGCGAACATATCACAGTAGAATTCGCCGTCCAGCTTGGTAACGGCGTACGGGGTATTCGGCGCCGGCTTCATGTCCTCGGCGTTCGGACTTTCCACGTCGTCACCATAAACTGCAGACGAACTGCTGAAGCACAGCTTCTTGACGCCGGCCTGCGCCGAAGCCTCGAGGACGTTGAGCATCCCCTCGCAATTGATGCGGACACATTCGACCGGGTGTTCCATCGATTCCGGCACACTGACGAAGGCCGCCATGTGGAACACGTAATCGACGTCGGCGACGGCCGCGTCAACCGCAGCACGATCGAGAATGTCCGCCTCGACAAACTCCACATCGAGCCCAGCCAGATTTTCGCGTTTGCCGGTGCGCAGGTTGTCGAGCACGCGTACCTCTGCTTTGCCCTGAAAGTGTTCCACCATGTGGCTGCCGATAAAGCCGGCACCACCCGTTACAAGGATGCGCATAGTTAGCCTCGAAGATCAAATCCGTGGCACGTCCAAAGCGCGCCAGTAGCCGCTTGGGTCGTCCCCGGCCGTGATTCTAAAAGTTCAGTACAATTCTCCCCAACGCTCGATCTTACACGACATCGAAGACAACTGGTACTCGAATAATCGATAACACGGCCGAGGACGGCCGTGCCACGAATCCTCAAACACACAACTCAACGCATATACTCGGACGAGATCAGCGAAGAACCCGGAATCGAAAAATCTGTCCGCGACCCGCCGGTTGATTCGACCGCAGTCGCTGCGTCCACCGAACGCGCCGCTGTGAACGTCACAATAAACGTCGAATCATCTGCTGGCAAGGAATGATCGAGGGCGGGATCAAGTTCAGACGTCAGGCGGAACCTATAAACAACCTGTGTGGAACCAGGTTGCGCGGGTATCGATGCCGACCGCACTTCCTGGTCTGCCGGCCCCATTTCAATTTCCTCCCACGTGTCGTCGCCGGCAACTCGCCACAGGACATGGCAGGTCAGCGGTAGCAGTGGCAAGTCGATATCGAGCCGTGCATTGAGAGGCAGACCGTTGGCGTCATCGCCTTCCGGCACCTCGACGCCATACCGCTGTATGGCCCCATGCAACTCTCCGACCCGGACAAAAACGGTGTACTGCGCGTTCGCTTCGGTAGTAAGCCCGGTCGGTATCTGCAGCAGCGACGGGTCGGTAGCGTCGGCAAACCACATATCATGTGAACCCGGCAGGAGCAGCCGGTGATAGTCGCCGATGTGCGGGATAGCGCCACGGTCTGTAGTCGTCGGCACCGGCGGATTGAAAGACGGCAACTCTCCGAAAAATGCATTGGTCGCGCTTTCGGTGATAACCCAATAGCCGCCCAGCGGCCGCATCTTCTCGCCGGACTCGAGCCGGCGATACGTCCATTGCCCGTTAAACGGATTCCATTCGATCGCATAGACGAACCCCAGGAACGGAGCACCGACAGGCTGTTCCGCACTGCCGCATGGTCCGATCAGGTTCCACCCCTCCCCCAACGGTCTGGCGGCGCCACCGGACGGTATCCCGAAGATTGTCAACGCGATCGGATCGAGATATCGCACCCAATAGGCGGTACCCGCCTCGATCGTCTCGGGATTGAAGTAGACGCCGTCGGTCGCGTTATAAGCCCAGACAACTTCGGCACTGGGGAACACAGATTCCGTAGCGCTATCCAGCGGCTCGATGGGCAGGGATACAATATTCCACTCCGTCGGCAGTGTGACTTCGATCGCGACCGTACCGCTGCTCAACCCGATATTGACAGAGGCGGGCAACGGCTGATTGTCCGCTACCGACCGGACGTAACCACGCACCCCGCCGTGCACGCGGCGCAGGTACTCGAGCATCGCCGCCTTGTTGTTGTGGAGGCTGCCGTCCCAGTACGTATCGAGCGTCGAGAATGTGGGTGCCTTAGTGTGCGAGAATTCGATCGTGGTCTCGATGCATCCGTGGAAGCGATAGTTCCAGTCAGCCATCTCGCCGTCGATCTCGTACCAGTCAGCACCATTAATCACGCCGTCCACCCAGTCGCCGCTGTCGAAAGCCGCCATCGTCGGGTTGAGATCCGTGTAGCCGAAGCACAAATCGCGCACCAGCTCGGTCTCTGGAAACATCACCAGGGGATCGATAAAATTGTGATGGTGCCCCCATGGATAGACGATCCCGGTAGTACCACCGTGCAGCCCGGCGGACAGCACGAAATTTCGGCTCGCCGTCCAATCCATAATCACCTGCGTTTCTTTCTGCACAGTGGGAATTTCCTGCGGCGGATGGTGTGGACTGGGAAAGTTCCGGTTGAGGTCTTCGCTGGCGTTGTTGTGCCGGGTATTGGCGACGTATCCATCCGGATTCATCACCGGCAGGATGTGGATGTCCGTCGCATTTACGAGGGCTGTAGCGAGCGCATCGCTGTTGTAGGCAGTCAGCAGATGCTCAATCATCCGCATCGCCATAGCCTGCGAGACAACCTCGTCGCCATGAATGTTGGCGACGTACTTGAACTCCGGCTCGAATTCCTCGATATCGGGATTGTCGGTAATCTGCATGACCCAGATCGGGCGGTTGAGGATCGAGGTACCGATCTGGTACAGAGTACACAGATTCGGAAAGCCCTGGGCCCAAATCGCCAGTTGATTCTCGATCTCGGGGTAGCTCGGGTACCCGGCCGCTTGCGCGAGGTTCGGCAAGTCAGCGATATCTCCGTTGCGGGCAGCGGCGGGAGTATGATCACAGCGGCAGCCGGGCGCTGTAAGGTCAGCGGCGGCGACACGTCCAGCTACCACGACAGCTATCAGGATCGTCGTGAAACTGGCCAACCTGAGTCGGTATGCGTCCGGCATCAGATAAACAGACAGACAGCCGTGATGTTATCGGCACCGCTGCTCGTCAGTGAAACGTCTACCAGTCGGCGCACCGCCGTGCAAGCGGTGTCGTAGCCATTGAGCTGCTCGGAGATCAGCTCAACATCGATATAGGAGGACAAGCCATCGCTGCAGAACAGAAAACGATCGCCCTTAGCGATAGTGTGTTCGCCGAAGTCGATTCGTAGATTCTCGAAGGTGCCGACGCAGTTCGTGAGGGTCTGGGCCAACGGATGCGCCTCTGCCTCTTCAGGCGACATGCCGCCGTTTTCGATCATCTCGTTCATCCAGTTATGATCGCTCGTGAGCAGCTTGATGTTGCCATTGCGCATGCGGTAGCAGCGGCTGTCCCCGACTTGGGCCACCGTCAACTTGTTGCGCCAAACGACTCCCATCGTAACCGTCGTGCCCATTTTCCAGCGGATATTGAGCTTCTGGTTGACGCTGTAAATATGGTCATTGGCAGAACACAGGCTACGGCTCAGAAAGTCGCGAACGTCCGCTTTGCAGGAAAAATTGGCGTGGCCGTTGCAAATCCACTCGGAGAGCAACGAGCGTGTCGCGATGTAGCTGGCGATCTCGCCGCCCTCGTGCCCCCCCATACCATCGGCAACACCGAGCAGCACGGCGTTATCCCATGAGTTGCACGCACATACATACGCGTCTTCGTTATGTCTGCGCACTCGGCCGACATGGCTGCCCCCCGCAATCGAGCAATTCTCGAGCAGCGGATTAGACTTGTCGTGGCGTCCGAAGAAGTTGGTTAACAATGACATACAGACGGCGGAGGAAGTTGTGTTTGCAGTTCCGGCATCGGTGTAATAGCACCAGAAATAACGGTCTCTCAACTGGTGCTGGCAAGGCATTTACTATAGCTGACAAAGGGCCGATTTCCACCTTTTGGCCAAGAGCGCACGGAAAGTCGGGTTTACAGGTGGTCATCATAGATTATAGTAGAGTAGCGTTTTGCCGCAACCAAGACGGGTGTGTGCAGGCGGCGTGTTACATGTCTCTGCAGATATACGAATCTTCGGCTTCGGTAGCGGGAAAACGGCTTGACGACCCTGAGGAGTGACCAATGAATAATACCCCTGTCGAAAAAGTGTGCAATTTCGCTATCGCCGGCCATGCCAGCTCGGGCAAAACCTCCCTTGCCGATCTGATGCTCTTCAAATCCAAAGCCGTCAATCGACTCGGCAGCGGCGACCAGAAGAACAGCATCTCGGACTACCGCCAGGAAGAGCGCGACAAGGGCGGCAGCGCTTTCCGCGAAGCCATGCAGAGCGCAACCCCGATCCTCCTCGAACCAATCATGGATGTACACGTCCATGTACCAGACGAATACATGGGCGATATCCACGGTGAACCCAACCATCGACACGGCCGCATTCTCGGCATGGAAGTCGAAGAAGGCATGCAGGTCGTGCACGCAGAAGTGCCGATCGCAGAGATGTTCAGCTACGCCACGCAACTGCGGTCATTGACGCATGAGCGCGGCAGCTTCGACATAGAATTTGCCAGGTACGAACATGTACCCGGTAACATCGCCAAAGATATCCAGGCCAAAGCTACCCATAAACACGACGACGATTAACAGGCTGCCCGGAACCGGGCCAGGCAAAACAATTATGGCTGACACTGACACTGATTTCCAAAAGTACTTTGAGCAGACCCGTAAGCTCAAAACCTCATTTAAACCTGGCGAAAAGGTATCCGGTCGCATCAGTGCGATCACGCCCAAAACCGTGTTCGTTGATATCGGTGCGAAGAGCGAAGGACTCCTCGACCGCGCCGAGCTCGAGGCCGACGGCGAGATGCAATACCAGGAAGGCGACACCATCGAAGCTTTCTTTACGCATTCCGACGGCGGCGAACTGCACCTCGCAGTCAAAATCAAGGCGCGCGGCGCTACCGACGAAGCGCTGATGGACGCGCATGCAGGCGGCATCCCCGTCGAAGGTCGCGTCGAAAGCGAGCGAGCCGGCGGCTTCGACGTCAAAGTCGGCAATGCCAGCGCCTTCTGCCCGTTCTCGCAGATGGACATGTACGGCGGCCAGGACAACAGCCAGTACATCGGCCAGCGCTTCTCGTTTCTGATTACCGAGTGCAACGATCGCAACCTCGTCGTGTCGCGGCGCCGCCTGCTCGAGCTGGAAAAACAGCAGGGGCGCGAAAAGCTGCTCGACGAATTGCGCGAAGGCACCGTCGTCGATGGCGTTGTCCGGCGGATAATGGACTTTGGCGTGTTCGTCGACATCGGCGGCGTCGAGGGCTTGGTACCAATGGGCGAGTTAGCGTGGAATCGCGTCGAGGATGCGGCGGAAATCGTCAAGCCCGGGGACAAAGTCCAGGTCTACGTCAACACGATCGACTGGGCCAAAGACCGCTTCTCCCTCAGCCTGCGCCGGGCCGCTGGCGACCCGTGGGACGAAGTCGTAGGCAAGTACCACGAGACCAAGCAGTACAGCGGTGTCGTTACCCGCCTGATGGATTTCGGCGCCTTCGTCCAGCTCGAGCCGGGCATCGAAGGGCTCGTACATATTTCGAAGCTGGGCGCCGGCAAACGCCTGAACCACGCCCGCCAAGTGCTCGAAGAAGGCCAGGACCTCGAAGTTTACGTCGAATCAGTCGACCTCGACCGACGGCGCATCGGCTTGGCACTCGAAAATCCCCAGCAAGGCCGCACGATGGAGGTTGGCGACGAGTCGCTGACGATCGGCGAATCCCGCGTCGGCAAGGTCGAGGACATCAAGCAATTTGGCCTTTTTGTGAGTCTGTCTCCCAGGCAGACCGGCCTCGTCCACGTCAGCCGCATTCCGCTGCAGGGACAAGCCAACAAGATCAAAGAAATGTGGAATAAGTACCCGCCAGGATCCGAACTCACAGTCATCGTTGAACAGGTCCGAGGCGGGCGTATCTCACTGGCACTTCCCGAGACCCCGAACGAAGACGATGAAGACTATCGCGAATTCCTCGAGGCCCAGGAAGACGTAGAGGAAGAGAGCAACGGATTCGGCAGCATGGGCGGCGCTTTCGACAGTCTGAACCTGTAATCTTGGACAGCGACCACAACGACCCCGAGCCGCTGCACCTCGTTCCACCCACACGGCAGAAGACTCAGGAGTGGCGTGCCGTCCTCGGCAGTGCCGGGATCCCCTACGAAACAGAAAGTCTCGGCGGCCGCAGCTGCATCATCGTCGCGCCACGGTTTCGCGAGCAGGTCCTCGACCTCATCGGTGAATTCGAAGAAGAAAGCCACGTCTGGCCGCCGCAGCTCGAGATCGACGATGGCGAAATCGCCGCGAGCAGCATTGTGAGCGTGATGGTTGCCGGCTGGCTCATCGCCTTTTTCGTTGTCACCGGGCCATACAATCATGCCGTGTCCTGGTTCATCGACGGTCGTGCCGATTCCAACCTCATTCTCAACGGCGAATACTGGCGCCTCATCACGGCGCTGACGCTGCACTCCCATTTCGGCCATCTGGCGGGCAATGCCGCGTGCTGCGTTCTGATCGGTGCGACCGTGTGCCGGTATCTGGGTTTTGGTTCCGGGTGGCTGCTGATTCTTGTGGCGGGCGCGGGCGGCAATTTACTCACTGCCTGGGCGCAGGGTCCCGGGCATCGTTCGATTGGTGCATCGACTGCGGTGTTTGCGGCGTTGGGCATCCTTGGCGCCATGCGGGCGATGCAGCATTTGTTGCCGGGAACGTTCGGGGTCAAATTTGTGTTACTGCCGATCATCGCCGTCATCGTCTTGCTCGGTCAGCTCGGCACGGCACCCGGCGCCGACTGGGCGGCCCACCTGTTCGGTGCCCTCTGCGGCCTCGGCCTGGGTTGCCTGGCCCCCCTCATCATGCGCACTAGGGACTGGATCGCATTCCAGATATCCTGCCTCATCCTGGTCATAGCCATCGTCACCCTCAGCTGGCAAATCGCCTGAGGCGCCGAGGGCGCAACAGAAGTCAGTTTCAGCGCCGAGCTGGCGGCGCGATTTTGGCAGAGGGAAGCAAGAAGAATTTTGACGGCACGAGCGATCAGTTGGAGTTCACGGCTTCAGCGTGCGAACCGTTGTGCGTAGGCCGACTGATTTCTACTATACGACGCCTGGATCGGGGATCCGATTGCTATTGCACAGCTCGATAAGTAGAGAATCGGCAGCTACCGATACTTTTGGGGGAATCGCTGGGATTACTCCTCGGACAGCAGGCCCGACTTCTGCAGCTGGCCGATCAGCGAATCAGCGATGATCTTGTGAGCTGCCGAATTCGGGTAACCATCGAGCAGATGAATCTTCATTCATCTGTTTGTCGACAGTGTCGCGAAACGCGGTCGAGACTTCGAAAAACGACAACCTCGGCTACAAAAAACCAACTATCGTCGCCCCGATAACGAGGCTGCCGCGGGCATTTTTTTCTTTCTCGTACGGTTCACAGCGTACGTGTTCGGACAAGTGTGAGCACAAATACCGCGCCATCCGCGACATCGCAGTCATGGATGAGATCGCCCCCCATCGCGATTGCGAGTCGTCGGCTCAGAGCGAGACCGAGGCCGACGCCTGGTGCGCTATCGGCGGCTTCGCTGGCAGACTTTGAAAAGGGCCGAAAGAGGCGTTTCGCGACAGTGCGGTGCACACCCGGGCCGTAGTCCCTGATCCGCAACGAGATGACCGTGTCGTTGGCAGTTGCCGTCATACAAATCCTGCGGTCATCGGCATCACGAGCATATTTGCAGGCATTGTCCACAAGGTTAAAAAGAACACGTTCGACGGCGGACACATCTATCCGGATATGTGCGTCCAAGACGGCGGCGGGGAGCTCGATCTCCAGCTTCATGTCGGCGCGATCGACGATGTCCGCGAGCTGATCGCGAATGTGATCGATCACTTCACCAACGATCGCATCCTTCATGTTGCCGCCGCTGCGGCCCCGTTCAAGCCCGGCGTACGCCAGGACGTTCTCGACGAGATGACTGAGCCGGTCAGCCTCCGTCCGCAACGTCTGCAGGTACTCCCGGCGTTTGTCAGGCGGCACCATATCGGCATGCAGCATTTCCGCATACATCCGAAACGTCGTCAGCGGCGTGCGGAGTTCGTGCGTCACGGCAGAAACAAAGGCGGCGCGGCGCTCATTGAGCGACATCGTACCAAACAACAGAATCGCCACGCCTAGGGCGGGCAGAAGCACAAGGCTCCAGGCGATCATCAGCGCCAGTCGAATCCACACCGGACGCCCACTGTCTGGCATGATGATCGTTCCGGGCACCAGTTGCACCGGCAACGTGGCCAGTAGTCTGGTACGCTCCGTCTCGGCGGTCTCATCGAGCGGCTGCAGATCGGCGCCAGGAAAAAGGTCGATGACCGCCGCGAGCAGCTCCTCGCGAACGGTCGGCCACGCCAGATGTTTGATCGTCAGCATTGCACTGCGATCGTGACCGCTCACGCTCAAGACAGCGAGGTTTTGATCGATCCATAGCCCGCGAAATCGATCCATCGTCCGAAAATGTCGCTGCCGCGCGTTCCATTCACGGGCCGTACGGAGCATCTGCCAATCAACCGTTTCCGGAGCTTCAGGATCGCCTTTCAGATCTGCAAACTCCTCGCCGGTGAAGGCCGGGGCGCCACCGGCATCATCAACGCGGTCCAGCAATGCGCGGGCAGTCAGACCATCGAAAACGTCTCGCGCAGCAATGGCAGTTCCGTCACCGTGTAGCCTCGAAACAACTTCCTGTTGCACCCATTCCGTCTGTGAAGATTCCTGCGACAAACGGGAGGCCACGATGGCGTCCATTCGCCACAGGGCGGTGCGGGCATTCTCTTCGATGAACGCTTCGCGCTGAGCCGCTATCTCCTGCGATTCGAGACGAAATACGGTCACACTGATCCAGACGACCGCCGCGATGACGGCGACAAGACAGCCGATAAAAATGAGCCAGGTATGAGCGGTGCGAAGCATACTTCAGTGATTAGTGGCGAGTGGCGAGTGGCGAGGACTTAAGGCCGAATGTAAATCAAATCCCTCAAGCTAATCGTCAACCCGGGCGGCGACTGACGAGCCTTGCCATCCACCGAAACGCTGTGAATTCAGGATTATAGTTGACGATTAGGTTTCCGATTAAGTTTTGGATCAACAACTTTTAACACCTCAAGTCCGTACCATTTGTGACAGGTGGCGAGTGGCGCGATGAAACGGTCACCCCTGTTCGTCGCGGGCTATAAACCGATAACCCTTGCCACGGACAGTCTGAATGACATCGGGATGCGACGGGTCCGCACGGAGCTTCTCGCGAAGCCGCGCGATATGCATATCGATTGTGCGGGTACTGACGTTCTGCGGTTTGAGATGCCAGATACGCGTCAACAGCTCATCGCGTGCGACGGCACGGCTGGCGTTCGACGCCAGATACTGCAACAGATCCACCTCGCGTTCGGTCAGGTCCACAGTACGGCCGTCATCGAACTTCACTTCGCGACGCTCGAGATCCGCGATACCATCGGGCAGCCTGATCGCACGAACGCTGGTCGGGCGCTCAGGAGATCGCCGCAGCACGGCTTCGACACGCGCCAGAAGTTCACGCACGCTGAATGGCTTCGTGACGTAATCGTCAGCACCCAAGCGCAAGCCACGCACCCGGTCTGATTCCGAACCTTTCGCAGTCAGCACAATCACCGGCAGCGTCGGTTGTGCCTCACGGACCAGTTTCAGAATATCGAGCCCGCTCTTGCCAGGCAGAACGAGATCGAGAAGGATCAGGTCAAATGTCGCAGTCGACACCATTTCTTCCGCGGCAGAGCCGGTGCCGGCCTCGAGCACATTGAACCCTTCGAACGACAACGCATCGACGATACCGCGCCGAATCGCGGCATCATCCTCTACTACCAGTATCGTTTTCTTACCCATTGCTCATCCAAATCTACTCCGGAATATAATCTTCCTCTTATCTGAGGCAAAGCTCGCCAGTAGCCAACTGGGTGGTCTCAATCTGTGGGGAATCATCTTCTCCTGCCGCCTTCAATCAGGACTATTCGACCCGATGCATCTGAACGGTATCAACCAGCTTCCCCTGCGAAAAGACCTCCGTCACCGAAACAATCGCGTCACCGCGCGCCAGCAGATCAGCTTTGCGCAGCTGTGCCATCGCCGCCACCAGATTGGCGCTGGGGTCTTTCTCGTCGAAGTCGAGCAGGAACGCCCGAGTGCCCCAGGGCAGGCTCAACTGCTTCAGAACCGTTTCGTCGTTGGTGAACGCGTAAATAGGGCTGCGTTGCGGCCGGTGCCAGGCGGTGTAGCGTGCAGTGCGACCGGTCTCCGTAAAAACGATCAAGCCCGTCGCATCCACTTCCGCGGCAAGTCGGCACGCGGACTTGACCATCTCGCCATAATCATCGTACGGTGCCACCTCGGCGCCGTAGCCGGCACCACCACTGCGCTCGATACGCCGCGCCACACGATCCATGATCTCGATGCATTTCACCGGGTACTTCCCGACCGAGGTCTCACCCGACAGCATGATCGCGTCCGCCTGCTCGAACACGGCGTTAGCCACGTCGGTAATTTCTGCACGGGTCGGCGATGGACTCTTGATCATCGACTCGAGCATATGCGTCGCGACGATCACCGGTTTGCCCTGACGTATGCAGTGCTTCACGACCCGACGCTGAATAATCGGCAACTCTTCATATGGACATTCGATCCCCAGATCACCGCGCGCTATCATGATGCCATCTGCCGCATCGATGATCTCATCGACGTTCGAGACGCCGAGCTGATCTTCCAATTTAGCGATCACCTGCTGCGGCGCCTGGTTGAAATCGAGAATACCTTTGAGCCGGGTGACGTCATCCGCTTCGCGTACAAAAGACATTGCAAAAAAATCGACGCCAATCTCGATCCCGAGCTTGATGTCGTCCATATCCTTTTCGGTGAGGGCTGGAAGGTTTACGCGCACGCCCGGTAGATTGATGTGCCGTCGACTCCCGAGGACGCCCGCTGTCAGGACTTCGCAAGTCAGATGGTTGTGGTGTTTCTCGAGGACCTTGAGCTGGATATTGCCGTTGTCGACCTGCACGACATCGTCGATACTGATTTCCTCGACCAGCTGATCATAATTGACATCGACCGACTGCACCTCTTCGGATACTTCGCCGCGCACCGTCAAGGCAATCTTCTGCCCGGGCGAAAGATCGAGTGCACCAGCGAGGTCGCCAGTTCGAATCGCCGGCCCCTGGGTGTCCATCAATATCCCGACATGCCGTCCCTTCTCCGCGCTCAGTCGACGAATCGTCTGGACGTCGGCACGAACATCCTCGTGCGTCGCGTGGGACATATTGAGCCGGGCAATATTCATGCCGGCATCGATCAACTGCTCGAGCACTTGAGGAGAATTGGTGGCCGGGCCGATAGTGGCGATAATCTTGGTGCGACGGTCCATAGTATCTATATGTGATGCGTGATGGTGATGTGTCCGCCAAAGCCTTGGCGAAGGCGGATGTGAGGCTTGTCCACTGTACTGTCATGTTCAGGCCGCCGCAACGCAGACGGACAGCTAACGCGTCTAACCTGGAAGCAGGAAAGCTGGCCGCGACCGAACCATGCGGCGGCGCATTCCGCATCGATCTCAAGCGCCCTGTCGAACGAAGACCTCGCCTCGTCAAACTGATTCAGCAGTACCAGTATCTCTCCTCGGTTGTTCCACACCTCCGGCGAATCAAACTTCAGCACCGCCGCTTTCTCGATCGCGTTCAAGGCGTGATCATTGCGGCCCATCTGTGACAATGACATCGCCTTGAACATCCACGCCGGGGCTTATGGTGGTATTTGTGATTTTCACAGGCCACCTTGACCGACAGCAATCCACGCTTATAGTATACGTTCGCATTTTTCAATCTTTTAAGTAAAGGACAATTTATGCCAGCTCACAAATCTATGCTCAAGCGCATGCGCACCAGCGCGGAACGCGCGGTGGCGAATAAAACACGCCGGACCCCGCTGTGGACCTTCGAAAAGAGATTTCGTCAGGCCCTGGACGACGGCAACCTGGAAGACGCTCAGCAGTTGCTGAATAAAACATTCTCCGTGTACGACAAGGCGGTCAAGGCCAACGTCATCCACAAGAATCGCGCCAACCGCAAAAAGTCCCGCCTGAACGCTGCGCTTACCGCCGCGTCAAGCAAGTAAGACATTTGCAGATGTCTATTTCATGAAGAGCCCCGGTTGCTGCAAAGCAGCCGGGGCTTTTCTGTTGAAATAAGAGGTCGGGGTTTGGGGTTCGGCGTTCAGCGGTCGGGATTCGGCATTCAAGGTTGAATCTGTCCAATTCTGGTCAAAAGTTAATCTTGACTTCTGCTCGCAAGCGAAGCGCCGCGGCTCCTCCCCAACCCCGAACGCCCAACACCGAACCTCCCAACACGCGCAAGCGAAGCGCCGCGCCTCCCAAACCCCGCAAGCGACGCACCCCGATTCTTCCCCAACCCCGGACGCTGTCCAGTCCTGGTTTAATGTTGACACATTGCAATCCCAATACCCACTCATGAATCCATAACTCCCCCGCTTGCAGTCACCTCGTGAGAGGGTTCTTCGTAAAGCGTCGCTCTCTGTACAATCAATGCAGCACGAAGACCGTCTTACGACTTTACTACAAGCCAAGCCAGAACCCAGAACTGACAGCCCAACCAGAACCCAGAACCTGATTCATGACTCATCTCCTGGCAGAACATCTTGAGGACTTCGTCGAGCTCGCCAAAGTCTGGGGTCCGCTGCTGATCCTGCTTTTCATGGCGATCGAAAGCTCGTTCGTTCCGTTCCCGAGCGAGATAGTAATGATCCCCGCCGGTTTCATGGCGGCCCGCGGCGAACTATTTCCGGGGTCCCCCATCGCCGCGATACTTGTTGCCGTATCCTGTGGCCTGATCGGATCACTGTTAGGCGCGTGGCTCAACTATTACCTCTCCCTCAAACTAGGTCGCAAATTTCTGTACACCTACGGCAAATGGTTCTTCCTCAAGCCCGCAGCATTGGAACGGGCCGAAGAGATCTTCCGCGAGTACGGGGACATCGCGACCTTCGTTTGCCGTCTGCTCCCGGCGATTCGCCAGCTCATTTCGATACCGGCCGGCCTCTCCAAAATGCACTTCGGCCGGTTCACCTTTTTCACCGGCCTCGGCGCCGGGATCTGGGTGGTTGTGCTGACCTGGATCGGCTACCATTTCGGTACGCACACCGTCGACATGACATATCAAGAGCTCATATTCACCGGAAAAGACCTGATCAAGGACAACCTCATCTGGCTGGTCTTAGGCCTCGGCGTGCTGGTCGTCGTCTACATCGTCATCCACAAAAAAGTCATGCACAGGAAAGGATGATGTAACACGATGGACCGTCGGCGTCAGAATGCTTCTACGGGGCATCTCAACCTTATTCACCACGGGGTAAACCCCAGTGAGGCCTTGCGTTCTCCAGTCTTGGTTAAAAGTTGACACTTTCCTGAACATAGAAGTCTGAAAATTCGAATGCGAACATCGAAGGGAGACGAAATACAGCCGCGTTGCGGCCATGACGATTTCATTTTTTTTCAACTTCGATGTTGAACGTTCGATGTTCGATGTTCAATTCCTTCATCCTTCGAATCAGAACGAACTGTCCCCGAACTCCAACTGTCCTGACACCGGACACCGGACACCTCTTTTTATGAAATTCGAAACTGCTGCAATTCATGTTGGTCAGACGCCGGAACCGGAAACGGGTGCGGTCATTCCGCCGATCTATGCGACGTCGACGTTCGCGCAATCAGCCCCGGGTGAAACCCGCGGCTACGACTACACGCGGTCCGGCAATCCGAACTTTACCAATCTCGAGCAAACGCTTTGCGCCCTCGAGGCAGCGGAGTTCGCAACAGTATTCGCCAGCGGCATGGCTGCGATTACTGCGGTTATCTCGACGCTGTCCTCCGGAGACCTGGTGATCGCCGAGGAGAACATCTACGGCTGCACCTTCCGCATCTACGACAAAGTGTTCGCAAAATTCGGCGTCGCTATCGAATACTACGACCTCACCGATCCGGCGAATGACACGATCATCGCCGAACGATCGCCGCAGCTCGTCTGGCTCGAATCCCCGACTAACCCGCTGTTGAAGGTGCTCGATATCCGCCGGATTTCGGAGTCCGCACACAAGGCAGGCGCGGCCGTCGTTGTCGACAATACATTTGCGTCCCCCTACTTTCAGAAACCCCTGGAGCTTGGTGCAGACCTCTCCCTGTCGAGCACGACCAAGTATATCAACGGCCACTCCGACTGCCTCGGCGGTGTCGTCTTGAGCAATAATCCGGAGTGGTACGAAAAGATGGTATTCGCCCAGAAGGCGATCGGTCTGAACCCCTCGCCGTTCGACAGCTGGCTGATTTCTCGCGGCGTCAAGACCCTGGCGGTACGGATGCAGAAGCACGCCGAGAACGCCCTGGCATTTGCGACCTGCCTCGAGGCCCACGCGAAAACGAATTTCGTGCGCTACCCGTTCCTCGAGTCCCATCCCCAACACGCGATCGCAAAAGCCCAGATGACCGGCGGCTCCGGCATCGTCACTGCGGAGTTCGATCTGTCGCTGGAAGCGGCACGCAAGATGTTGTCGCGCTTCGAGGTGTTCGCTCTGGCGGAGAGTCTGGGCGGTATCGAGTCCCTGGTCTGTCACCCGGCCT
>Ga0302123_10001197_pt1 | contig 18673 bp, 18 predicted proteins | sample CB21_321_MG_FD_203109 | JGI IMG/M metagenome (GOLD analysis project Ga0302123, IMG submission 203109) | Marine microbial communities from Western Arctic Ocean, Canada - CB21_32.1 | ecosystem: Environmental > Aquatic > Marine > Oceanic | place: Canada: Western Arctic Ocean | collected 2017-09-28 | reverse complement strand
AAAATACTGCGCACAAAATAATATTATTGTTTCTTGCTGGTCACCATTAGGCACTGGGAGTTGGAGTGGCGTAGAACTCGCTTACAAACCGATTTCAGATGACACCATAAGAAAAGTATCCGAACAAAATGGTGTATCACCTGCTCAAGTAATTTTAAAATGGAACACGCAACAAAATAGAATTGTTATTCCAAAATCAGAAACGCATGTCAATATCATCAGTAATTCTCAATTAGATAACTTCACGTTAAATAATGAGGAAATTAATCAGATTAATTCCTTAAATAAATCTTTACGCTTCGGCGGTGACCCAGATACTTCAGTAGCAAGCAACTTACAACAAGTTGTGCCTGTTTAACCTTCCCTACTTAGTTACAATAACCACCTTCTTGTCTGCAAGTTAATATGCATAAATATCATGATAATTTGCAATACCTTTGGTTGAGCATAGAATACACAACTGCCAATTAATATAAACTCAAGAGGTATAAAAGTCATGGCAGTTAATACTACAATATCGACAAGATTTAATCTAAACCCAATAACTACACCAGAGTATAATTTTTTTAATTCTTTACGTGATTTATTTCACGTCAAGATACCTGAAAAGATCATGATCATTCCTGTTATACACTGCTATGAAAGCTCCATATCAATGATCAAGGCAGTGTCGAATATTTTTTATACTCCACTACTAATTGTTAAGGAGTCCACAAAACGACAAAATCCAACCATCTTAAGAAGATTGAGGGAAATGGGGTTTTCCATTAAGCAAGAACACGACAAATCATTCTTTAATAAAAAAGGAAATGCTCTTCGGCTGCTTCAAGAACATGTCCCACATGATCATCAATTCATCATCATGGATCATGGCGGGTATTTTGCTACGTCCATTAAGGATATTTCAATATATTTTGGCAGTGATAGATTTATTGGAATCACTGAGCATACGTTAAATGGTCATTATAAATATGCACATACCTCATTGTCTTCCCAAATAGATCAACCCATTCTATCAATTGCAAAAACCGAAATAAAATCTATAGTCGATTCGGAAATATCTGAAACCTTAGCCCATGCTATTGATCATGTTGTAAGGCAAGTTGTTGGCGTCAGGCTTAACGACCATAACACTTACAAAGTTGGTATTATAGGTTATGGAAATCTAGGTATGGGTATAGCACAATCTTTAAAAGAAAAATCAATACAGGGAATTAAAGTTTGTGAATATAATCCAATAAAAAAGGTTAAAGCGCTCAGTAGTGGGTTTTCTCTATATAGTATCGATGAAATATGTCGAAACTGTAACGTCATTATTTCTGCCACAGGAAATAAGGCAATAAAACTTGATCATTTACAATTAATGCAAAATGAAACTTTCATCAGCACCGTCACATCTCCAGACGATGAATTTGACTTTAATCACCTCAAATCTAATGACAAAATATACAAGGTAAAAAGCAATGAATTTTTATCTCATTATCGCTTAAGTAAAACAAATAATAATATTTTTTTTATCTTAAATGGACAGGCATCTAATTTATTGATGAAAAATGGTATTAGTCGCCCCTCTCTCATTTATCTTGTAGAGTCCATGCAGTTATTATCTAATCTTATTTTAGCGACCAACCGTGATGATAAGAAAAAAAGTATTGAGGAATTAACGCTTGAGAATCAGCAAATGTTATGCGAATTATGGCTAAAATATTTTGAGAATACACCACCTGTCTCTGAAAGAACCAATAATATAATTCCATTAAGGGGTAATAAAAATGGTATAATTCAATACCAACGTCTTAAGCAAACTTAATCAATTAAATGATATTTCGATCAGTGATTTCATAAAATTTCCAGTTAAGGGAAAGTCCTTGTTTTTAAATTTTTTCATAATTGATATGAATGGTTCTTGAGCTAGTAAATTAGACGTTGAAAGAACCTCTTCACTTTCAACTTGTTCAAAATTATAAACTTTATAGCTACACAGTGGTCTCATGTCATTTTTATAGTTTTTTTCAATGACCTTATTAAATTCACTCAAGATATGCTGCACATTAATAGACTCTGTTATATAACTTCGGAACTGTCTAATAAATGGGGATTTATGTATTAAGGTAGGGAAGGAAAGAGAATAATATATGCTTTGACAATCTTTAATATTAGAAGCACCCATTATAATTGGCGCTAGATTATGTAGGTTTTTATAAATATCTGTATAAGCATATTCGATAGCCTCAACAGGAAGTAAGTCTTGGCTATTATTTATAGGCATAAATCCTGGTGCACAATTTGAAGATATCTTAAGGCAATGTAAGATTGTGTCTATAATATAGGGGTTCGCTTTGAATTTACCTACTTGCATCTGCGAGGAGAATGCATTTATTACAGAATTGTCTTCATGCTCTATACGTATATTTTTTGATTGTTTCCAACTTTGCTCTAGAAGGTAATTATAAAAAGTCATCCAGCCTAGGTCATTATCACAACGCTGAAACCAATCTTGCGTAAATATAATAACTTCTGAATGCCATTTAGCGTCATCATTAGCTATTTTTTTAAAGATATGCCAGTGATCTTTCAAGCCCGATGGAGGCGTAATTGGAGTGCCATACTTTTTGTGTAATGCACTGACACCTCTTTGCGATGTAACTTTGGGCAACATAAAAGCAGAGCGCGCACCTGATGTCACACTCCATGACGGTGTAAATGCAACCTTAGTTAAGGGGACAAGTGTTTCAAATATCCCATATAAATCACCGGGTTTAAAGATATTTAAAGGTGATGTATAGTCTTCAAAATCAATATAGACTTCGCTCGAATTAGATAACTGCATAATCAAGGGTGTTGGAGCATAGGAAAGGTTTTTTTTGAATTCAGAAGGAAAGAGATCATTCTCAATATTAACTGTATCATTAAGGCTACCCATATTTGGCAAACAAATCTTACCTATGTCAGTAATTTGCTGCCCATAACTATATTTAACCTTCAATAACTTTAAATTTGAACTTGGATTAAATTTCTCAATCGCATTGAATAATGCCACATTCACTTTTTTAACGTCATTCCTGAAATCACTCCAAGAACCATATTCAATATTTGAACCTATATGCCCAGTTTCCATAATTCCTTGCTCCTCTATAGGTATCTCAACCAAAATGATGATGATAATGTAGACTTAAAGCCAATCCTTGTCACTATTGGCACTCAACTCATTATTATTTTATCTGATCTACTTTAAAGTGTAGCGTATACCCAGTCGTAATTCCCATCGATAAAGCAATACCACCACTTGCAATGTCTTTAGAAGAAAATATCCCTGTTTTTGCTGGGTTTCGCGTTGCCTCATAAATGTAAGTACCTTGGATGATGGGAGTCATACTCACTAGCTCATAATCCTGACTTTCATATTTCCCAATATACTTGTTTAGCTCTTTTTCAATGTCTTCCTGCTCGTAGCCATTTAACATGTCACCATTAACAAATCCAGTGTCCACAATTAAAGGACGACAATAATCCCCGAAACAAAATACTTTTATCATTGATTTAATCATTTACTTATATCCTCATTTACTCATGATTTGAATTTAATTACAGTGCCATCCATTGTTGCCATTGAACTATGAATATTCATTACGGCATCACCGCCCATTTTGGCGGATTTTTCTTTCATAATATTGTATTTAGATTCCAATGATCGACTCATAAAATAGCTTGTTTCATCGACAGATACTTGCCCAATCGTGGTATAAGCTTTAGAGGGCTGGCTATCTAAAATTATTTTGACATCTTCTTTTTTGGTAGGGTTATAGTGATGCGTATTGGTCACAATTGAGCTGTCACTTGGCGCACCAATTAATCCAAGTGGATTCATGCCTGTGCTGCTGCACCCTGATAGCACAACGGCACATAGTCCAAGTGATGTAACGGCTATGACTTTAGTAAACTTCTTCATTTTTATTCTCCTTTGTTTGATTCAAGATAACATTCATAAACTAATCGGCTACTTTCGATTTTCTTAGGAATTTTGTTGCTGGTTTTTGCTTTTTCTATTTTGTCGAGGTCATTACCCCCAGCGAGATAAACGCCTTTTCTGGCTCGGGTCATGGCGACATATAAAATTCTTCTTTCAGATTCAATATCATCAATCTCACCTTCTTCATTGAGAGGTGGCATTTTGCCTTCCAATAATTCAGGTAGCACCACATAATCCCACTGTAAGCCTTTTGATCTATGCATAGAGGTAATTAATACCGCATTGTCTTTGTGTTTTGAGATACTATCTTTTAGTTGGTCAACATGGGCTAGAAACTCGCCTATGGTCGGGTGTTTATGTTGAATGGCTTTTGCATATTCAAGAATACCCAAGACAAGTTTATCTTTATATTCCGCATCTTCTTTTTTAATGCTGCTGAATTTAAAGTAGGATTTGAATCCTAATTGATGATACAAGTCTTTGAGGATAAGATAGGCATCATCTTCGGATGAAATGTCTAAACAAAAGTCCCAGATTCCTTCACGCCTTGAAATATGCTTACGCTGTTTCTCCTCTAATTGTTGTTCAAGTTCTGAAAATGCGTTTACGTTGGTGGGTGATGATACAAGACGGTGTACTAATCTTGCTTTGATATTGCTTTTGATAAACAGGGCAGGACAACTAAACATTTCAGCGATTAGCTTTAGACGGTCTTTTTCATCGATTGTTTTAAAATGTTTCGCTTCATCTGCCAAACGAAGATAGCCAAATAGTGAGCGAATAACAGGATGTGCCAGAATACCTTTGGAACCCTCAAGGCGATAAGGAACTTCATTTTTTAATAGCTCAATTTCAGTGGGGATAGCATGAGCGAATTCACGCACCAAAAAAGCAATGTCTTGGTATTTCGCATCTCGGCTTTCAATGACTTCTTGAATCAAGGTGGCAGGTTTGTAATTGTCTGCTTCCATGAATTGTATTTGCGTATCGCCGGTGACTTCATTGCTTCGGCACTCAATGGCGAATCTATCTGAATTGTGGGTAATAAAACGGTTGGCAAAGGTAGACAGCTTTTCCCCAAACCGAAAGGTTTGTGATAAGTGGTAATGGGTAGGACTGTCAAAGTCTTCTGCAAATTTACGAAGCATGAACTCAGGGTCAGAGCCTCTAAACTTATAAATGGTTTGATTTACATCGCCACAAACCATGACATTAGCGCGTGTGCCAGCCACCAACTTAATAATTTCTTGCTGGCAGGGATTAATATCTTGATATTCATCAATGATAATATGATCGACTCTGTTCCTAAATAACTGTGCGACCTTTGCGTTTGTTTTCAAAGTGCTGACTAAATCATATAGTAAATCGTCAAAAAACCTCACCTTGGCTTCTTGTCTTAGGATTTCAAATTGTTTAAATAGTTTAACTTCATCACCATCGACCTTCCCTCTGAAAGTAATTTGATCATCATGTCGAGACTTTATCCATTGAATAATATCCATTAAGGCTTCTACTTCGCTATTACCTTGATCAAGTTCAAAGTGTTGTAAGGTTTTACGGCAAAGGCTTTCTAAAAACATTTGATTAGGCTCTAATCGATAATTTGGCGCTTGTTCTAATGCCACCATTCTTTTAAGCATTCGACTAGCCATTGCATGAAAGGTACGAACTTCTGGCAACTGGTCTGTTTTCAGTTCTGATTTTAGCCTTCTATAAAAATCCACTTCGGCAGCTTTGTTATACATAATCACAATGATTTTTCGGTGTGATACCCCTGATTCAATGAGGTGTTTCACTCGCCCTACCAAGGAATGTGTTTTACCTGACCCGGGTACGCTGTTAATCAATGCGTGACCTTTGCCATGATAAATAATGGCTTCTTGCTCCTCAGTATAATTTGATTGCTGACTTTTCACTGTCGCTTTCAGTGCGGCATATCCCATCCTATTCCCCTTTATCCATATCTACTTTTAAAATTAGCCTTTGGGCTAATACATACTCACTATTTAATTCATCTTTGTATTGCATCATCATTGCCGCTAATCTTTGCGCTTTCATCACTGCCATTTTGCGCATGACCTGTGAGCGGCTATCATCTTGAATTTGTTGAATTGCATCGGGTGACATATTGTCAATACTGGTGTTGGCTAATGGGTTGACCATACTTTCACGTTGGTTTTTAACGGTACTTAATACCGCCTGAGAAGTGCCATAAAATGCTGCCTGCCGATAAGGGTAATACTGTTCCATAATCGAGGCTTTGGGTAATGCTTTATTGACATACACATTGGTTAATAAACTGGTATCGTCTATCTTTTTTTGATCAATGTTTTTTGTGGGTGCATAGGGGTCGAATATATTTTTACTAAAGCTGTCGCCTGAACTGGAAATTTTATTGAGGGCATCACAAACAAAATCATTCAACGCCATACTGGTTGCATAATCAGTACAAATATCAACTGATTGTTCTGATTGCTTTAGGCGTTCGTTGCTAACATTACCAAACATAGCATTAATACGTGAAACGGTGTTACTTGCCGCATTATTGATTGTATCTACCTGCTCACCTGCCCCCAATTGAACTGTTTTAGCATAATTTTGATATTGTTTATTGAGGTTGGAAAAAATATCTTTCCCCTCAGTAATCATTTTTCCCCATTGTGCTATGGAAAGAATACCAATCACAGGTACAGCCTGAACCTGAACACTGGTGAACAGGATGGCAGATACTAATATCGTCAATGACCTTTTCAACATGCTTGACCCCAGACTAGAAGTGTAAGAATTTATTGATATTGTTAATTAACTGTCCACCAGTCACATATTTTAAGGCGTGGCAAACACCGGTGTTGGGAACATATTTCCCTAAATTAAAATCCTTTAACCCGGGTAAAGACAAGGATGCGCCACAAACGCCTTGCTCACTGTTGATATAAAAACTATTGTCTTTAATGTCACTGCTGATGTTCAGGTTCTTGCATACATCCGTATCAATCTTGGGGGTTTTAAAATGGCATTCTGCCGCATTGACGCTTGTAACGGACAATGCCAATAATCCTGTAATTAGTAGGTACTTCACTTATATCACTCCTTTTTTAAGCATATTTCGCTGACGATTAGGGCAGCCACAATTGACTGTTTTAATATGTCGATTCTCAATCTTCCGTAGGACTTCCTTAAACCCATAGGCTGAACGATCAATAACCATGATCAACCCAATCCCAAAAAACATGAGGTATCTCATCCAAAAGAAAGGAAAGACAAATGCCAGTGTCAAAAAAATAAAAATAGATGGGTTGAAAAAGTAAGCCGTTCGCTTAGGTAAGTTAAACGTTCGGCCTTTGAACTTTAAAACATCTGATGACATCGCTCTCTCCTAAATATTTTTTTAGTTGAAGCCAGAGTAAGTGTCTGAGGTTTGGTTTGCTTCAGCATCTGTTGCGCCAGCCGTTGCCGCTGCCTTTAAATAGATTCCTGATGAACTCGCTAAAATTACGCCCACAAGAATCATGGCAGAAGCCCGACCCATCGTAGAGCCTGTGGTTTTTCTGAACATGGTTTGCATCCCAATATGATAGCCACCCAAACAAAAACTCAGGACACCGACAAGTGCCAGAACACCAAAGCCAACCATTTTTACTTGTCCCCAGCCTCCGAGTAACCCCCCTATCCAAGTTTGTAGGTTCGTGCCATCATCGGCACAAGCCAACACTGGAAACATGCTGAATCCTAAAATGGTACAAAATGTCGCTTTTCTGCTAATTGATTTAATGATCTTCTTCATGGTTATTCTCCTTATTTGATGGTTTTCTTAAAGATTGATTGTCCGATTTTAACTCGATCATTGCTGATTAATGTGACCTTACCCATTGAGGTTTCTTGCCCCAATGAAACCGTCATTAATGATTCCCCTACTTTGATAATTGCGCCATTAGGTGTTCTGGCAACGTAGTTACCTGAGACGACTTTTGCTTTCTGTGGTGTATTTTCCGCAACATTGCCTGTCGCGTTGTGTGACTCACTGGCAATACTCTTTGAAAGGTTTTGGATTTTGCTTTCAATGCCGGATAAATCGACTTGTCCACCTTTGGTTTTAGCGAGGGTTTGAATATCTCCTTGAATGGTTTTTAAGTTGGCATTTAACTGCATCATATTGTTATTTAGTTGTGAGACCTGTTGCGCCATATCTGAAAGGTGATTTTGGTTGGCTGCGATCTTGTTAGTCATTTGCTGGAAACCGTCTGTCGTCAACTGCCCCTGGTTCTGAAAAGCGTTATCCATCTTTTGTGCCAGAGTGATAAAGTTTCCTCGAATGGAATCTTGAGATATTTTCGGCATGATCACCACAGCCGTTAAAGATAATACAGCGGCTAATCCTGCTGAACCCAAGGTTGCCATTGTGATTATTTTTGCTTTATCTAATGACTTCTTTGGCAGCGCTGCTTTTTCTTTTGCATGCTTTTCTAATTGCTCCTTGGCTTTCTGTGTGTTCTTCTCAGCAATCAGTTCATGTTTTTCAGCGGTGGTTTCCCCTGCTGAAAGGTCGTTGTTTGATGGATTATTTTTTTGTTCACTCATGGTTTATCCTTTTAGTTTCCTAGTGTTTGTTGTGTTTCAAGTGTCAACATTGCGGCATTCAATTCCTCTTGTCTCAACTGCGATTGGTACATCTTCATTTGAAGGTAATTTTGAAAGGCATCCATTTGTGCTATGGAGCGAATCACGCTGGAATCACTCACAAAAGTTCCTTTCTTATCTTTTTGGGTATTCGTGAGATTTTTCAACCAATCATCCCCATCTGGTGTACCGTAGCGGTCATCCACAAATTTCTGCATCAACTGCATTTCAGAGGGTTTTTTCACATCACCGTCTGGTGGCATTCTGGTTTGTCTTACTGTATCTAGTGAGTTCGCCGCCAATGATCTAAAGGCTTGCTTACGCAGATATTGCACATATTGATATTGAGTCGAAGCATTCTTTAAACTTGGGGCAGTATCTACTTTTGTGCCCACCAATAAGTCATTAAAAGTCTTAGAGGCTGTCACCATTGATTTATCGTAGGTGTCACCCTGAGACCCTAAAACCAAATCAGCTCGGATAACCATTGGACTTAAGGAATCATCTTTGCCACCAGAAGGTGAAAGTTGCCCTTGATTTAAAGCAATGGCATTTTGAATAAGCTGATGCGTATTGTTCGTTGTTGCATCTGTAGCTGAGGTGAACCCAGTATCTTTATTTAAAAAGGTATTCGTGCGCGCGGTGGAGTCTGAATAAATGCCACCAAGTAAAGAGCAAGTGGCTTCATTTAATGCAGTTGAAACGGCATAACTAGAACAAGCATCTTGAGAGGATTGCATTTGCTGTTTTAATTCATTGTTATAATTACCGGCAATGGCTGAATTAGTTCTGGCAATTTGGTTGGCGGCAGCATTATTGATCGAGTCCACAATACCGCCCTGCCCATTGATGTTAGCATTGGCTTGATCACGCCAACTATCAACCGACTTTTGAAATTGCTCAGTGGCTTGTTTTGCATCCCGCAATAACTGCATCAACTGCGTAAAGTCTACGACTGGATACCCTGTTGCATGACTGACATTTACCCCAAATGTTAAAGAAACCAAGGTAACAACCAATATTCTTTTTAGTTTCAAGTGATTCTCCTTATATTGAAATTTGATAACCCATTGTTGCTGACAGGTATTGCAATACCGTGCCAAAATTAAAAAATAGAACGCCCACAATTAGTTTTAAAATAATGCTTCCCCATGACACCTGTATGGAGCCTTCGGCAAGTTGAAACCATTTCACTAAAGCATAAAAATAAAGGAAAAGTCCAAGTGCCTTGATCATGGTCATAAAGATGACTGTTGCTTGAGATAATTTCGTAGTGTCACTCACTGGCAAGCCCAATTGTTGCCAAACATTATTAATGTTGCCCTCTAATAACCAAGGGTCATTAGTAGCGACATCAAAGGCGTTTTCATGAAATACCGTATGAGAACCCATATTAAGATAGTTCGCCAAAGAACAGAGAATAATGGCGATCAACAGCATCATGATTAACTGACCTGCACTATATTTGCGCCCTACGCCCCCTTGCACCATGCTACTAATTCTTGAGCAAGTCACACAAAAGAGAATCACCCCAGTTAATGCACTGAGACCAAGAATGAAGTTTTGCAGAGTAATATAAGTCGTATTCACGCTACCATCCCCTTGCTTTGTAACTCTGCTAATTTCCGTTCATAGGGTACGCCAAATTTTTCCACCATCACTTTAGCGGCACGATAGATTTGCGTGTGATTGTCATAGAGGTAGTTTTTAACCTCATCATTAAAGACCAGAAACTCGCGGCAAGCGGTTCTTTTCCCTTCGGGTGTTCGCACCAAATCTTGATAAACAATACAGCTAATGGAATCAATCAATTCACTAACGACTGCTTGGGTGCGTTGTTGCACTGGGATAAAGTCATAGAGTCTTGTGATAGTGGCTGGCACACTGGAAGCATGAAGCGTTGTTTTGGCTACATGTCCTGATTTAGCGGCTTGAATAAGACCGTCTAGGGTTTCGTAATCTCGGGTTTCGCCAATTAAGAGATGGGTTGGGTTATCACGCATCTTTGAGCGTAAGGCGAATGAAAAACTTTTATAGTGTTTTGGCACTTCATGTTGCCACACTACAGAATTCTTTTTATCGCACTTGTCATAAGTGTATTCAATGGGTGATTCAATGGTCATCAAACGGATACCCAACGGTGTATTTTCTAATTCATATCGGTTCATTGCCGCAAGCGTGGTACTTTTACCCGAACCTGTACGCCCTGAGATTAAGAAAGCAGCGTCCTTTTGATTTAAGACAGATTCTAATATTTCATCTTCAAGCCCAATTTCTTCAAGAGTGGGTGGTATAGACTTAATCACCCGAGTAGTCATAGAAATACCACTATTTGACATGGATATATTTACACGAAAGCGGTGTTTGTTTTGATGCTCATCAATAAACTCATAGGAGCAAGGGCAATCATTCCCCCCACTGGCATTGGCAATAACAGATTTAGAACCATAGAGAATACTGGCAATATTTTTACAAACAGAACGTGAAAGCACGTAAGGGGTTAAAGCATAGACTTGGTCATAACGGTTACACTTTACGGGTTCTCTGGGTGAAATCCAAAAATCAGAAATATTATTATGCACACCATATAGCAATAAGTCCTTGATGCCTTTGGTTTGCTGTAACTGATGTATGGAGGTCGTAATGTGTTCCATGACAATACCTTATAGTGACTTCTGTTCGCCAAACTTCCAATCTTTGGTATTTAGATTGAGTTTTGCAGGGGTGCTTATTTGGTAAACTTGATTATTCACCGACATTTCATTCGCGTTGCCGGTAATGTTTTGACGGTTATAGGCGACAAAGGCACTGGATACTTTGTGTTTCTTCCAGAGAATCAAATACTGCTGCATTCCGAGATAATCACGAGATAAGGTTTGCACTCTAAATTCTAGCTCTGTATCAGCTTGCTTTAAGCCTAAATCCCAGCCGTAAGCAAAGCCTTTAGCCCACTCACTACTTTCAATAGTATTTCTGGGAAGCAGATACTTTGAAGGCTCACTGGGTTGTGGAATGGACTTTACTAAATAGTTGCGCCAAGTTGGGGCAACGGTGACAATTCTGGCATTAGAATAAAGTTGATAATATTCATTTGAAATACTGATACGCTGGCCTGAACCATCTGAGGTCACATAGTCATTGGTACGTAAGATCACAGGCGGTAATATATTGATCGCTGGTGCATTCTGGTTGGCATAGGACATGAGAGCTTTAAAGTTAAAGGTTTGATCTAAAAATTTGGTGTTCTCAAGTACCACTTTTTGCAATCTTCCCAATTCCTTAGCATAGCCATATTGAATCCCTAAACGCATGGCTTCATCTTTAACAGCTTTGTCTCGAATAGAGGCAGGCTTAATATCACCATCACTTTTGATTTTCATCATGTCATGGTAAGCACCTTGATCAATAACCGCGTTGCCATCAACAACACTATAGGCTTGCGGAATTTTTGTTGTGGCATAAGCCCCAGAACCCAAAAGCGTCAGCGTGCATAATAATGCTATCTTTTTCATCTTACGCCCCTACCATTTCTTTTTTGTTGTAGTTCATGATCAGCATCTTATTAGAGGCTTGAACCCGAATATCAGCGGCATTACCAATCTGTGCGTTAAGATCACGCAAGGTATCAATTAGTGGCGTTTTTTTGCCATGCAGTGATACGATAATAGGTTCTGCTGGGGCTTCTCCGAAAACACTTACGGTATAGCCAGAAAGTTTCCCGATAGATTCTAGGGCTTGCTCCGCACTCCCTGTAAAATCAAAAGTTTCTTCTCGATCAAATTGTGGCGGTACGGCTTTTAGATTAAACATCACCTTATGCCAATCGGTATCTGAGGTGGCATTTTGTGTCGCCGCAGTTTGAAGTCCTACCAAAGTGCCCATATTCTTATTGGCTTGAAGTGCCACCGCATCTAAGGCATAAAGCGGTTTATTGCTTCCCACTGGTGGGTGGCTATTAAAAGCGCAGCCAGAAAGCAAAGACACGCCAAAGGCTAGGCTCAGTAACGTCATTATCTTGATTGGTTTCATTTTCATAAGGATTCTCCATAGGTGTAATTAATGCATTTTTCGAGTAAATGATGATGCGTGTCGGTTAAGTGCCAGTCAGGGTGAATGGCTTGCAGTCGAGCCACATCATCCTTGATGGTGGATTTCGGGAAGAGATGGGTTAAAGCAAGCCGTGAGGCTTGAATGTGATTCTCAATATTGAGAGATTCAAACTTCTCCTCGACCATGTTGCGAAACTCCATATCCCCCGCATCGGTTGTCATTGCCCATAAATGGGCATTCCCGACCTTGTAGTAAAGTGGTACAACTACTTTGCCGTAACCATCCACTGATGAAATTAATACGCAAGATGCACCATAGTCCTCATGACGACCTTTGATTAAGTGTTTTTGGCACAGTTCAATTTGTGAGTCAGTGAGTCCCAAGCTTCCTTTGTAATGCTCAACTTCCATTTCATTTAAACCAAAAGTAACAACGTTCGGAATGTTATTAAGCAAAGCAGGGGCAAAATCACTGATCATCTGGCTTGCAGCGGCAAACTCAAGACCATATTTGCGCCCTTCTCGTAAGATTTGATTTAAGGCGGTTTGCATATTGGTGGCACGTTTTGCACGATGCCACTCATCCACATTAAAACGTCTGGGAATACCACGCTCTGCTTCAATGCGCTTAATATGGTATGGATGATATTTTTCTTCGACATGGTGAGCTTCCGCAACAAAGTCTTTCACCTTGCGGTAAATAAAGAAACGTTTAGTTAGAAAGGTAAAATAGAGCGTATAGAAAATAGAGGACTGACGATCTGGATTACTTTCTTTCACCACAGAGTAGTCTTCTGATGTACCTTTAGGGCAAACCAATTCAAGGTTTAAGCAACAAAGACGTGCATTTTCAATATCAAATTGGGTGGGGGAAACAATGTTTGGGAATGCAGTCGTATGACTCGCAATACGTTTGACAATATAATCACGCAAAGGGAGTCCGTGATAAACAACACTGCTTGAGGTTTTTAAAATGTCCTCGTTCTCGCTCATTAATTCTGGCAAGTCCATAATTAAAGGCATGGATTCCAATTGACACTGATATGCAATACGGCACTCGTCAATATCATGCAACAAATCAAAAGCGTGCCACCATGTATTCGGCTCTAATCCATGTTCTTTTAATTTCGCATCCACCTCTGGACGAATGCCTTCACTATATTCTTTAGGGTCAATATCAGAAAAGAATGTATAGGCAAACTCAATGATGCTGTCCAAGACGGTTCCCACAATAGAATCGACGCCCTGCTGGTCTAGCTCTGATAATAGTAAAATCAAAAACTCTTTTATTAAGATGCTTTGTACATTATTAGCGTATCTTGCACCATAATCTGTATCAAAAATATTAACCGCATCCCTCTCGGATAGATGGATTTTGCGACACATAATTAAATGATGTTGTGATTTCGGTAATGATGAGCGCACTAAATTCATATTGAGTTCACTGGTCACACCAATATCAATACAGGCTTGCAAGACAAGCTGACTATAGGGCTGTGCAAACATCGTGGAAACAGAATCATTATTGGCTAAAACAGATTTTCCTTTCCCTGTTGGCCCCAAGTAAACGACTCTTGGATAGCTTTGTTGCCCTTTGCCAAGCATCATCGGATAAACAGTCAAATCTAAGGCATTAATAAAGTTGGTTACACCCTCTTTCCAAGGTGATCGCACTCTTGAAAGGGGCAATGTTTCTACTACCTCACGCAATCTCACAGGGAAAACACTTTGGGTCACAGGAGCCGTCACACTTGGTAGTACGTCAAAGACACCCCGATCAGGCTGCCCCTTTTCAGTTTGGACTTGCTGTGTTCCCCAATTTTGGATTCGTGCTTTTAAAGATAAATAGTTACGTCTGCATTCTTGCCAGCTATCACCCCATGTCAGGCAAGATAAACGCATGAGACATAAAGTATCATCCTCTTTTTCATAATCACCCAAAGTGTTTGCGTCATCCAACAATTTTTTACAGTTTGTCGAACCAGGGATAATTGAAAAGAAGCCATATAGTCGCCCTACGCCAATCATACTGCTTACCTTGCTGGGTGAAGCCGTCAGATTCCAATTCATAAAAAATGGAATGTCTCGTGATTGTGCAATGAACTTTTGAAATTGCGTAATGGTTTCTTGTAAAGCATTCACGTACATGGGCTTAAAATAGCGACCATTAATGGATAAAATACCTTCTTCGTGAATTTGAATGTCATCACTCACCACCTGCGTCATTAAAGCAGGTAGTAAATTATGAGAAGCATCCATGCTCTCATTATTGGTAATGTGCTGATCAAAGGCTCTGGCGGTGGCAAATCCTTTCTCTTGGGAATTCTCCTCATGCTGTGGCTGTGTTTTGGCTTTCCAGTCCATTTCTACGGTTTGATCTAAGATATACTTAAGCTGATAAAGAAACTCATTGGCAGTCAGCTTTTCAATCGTTCCCAGACCTCTTGAAAACGTACTTTTAACATGAGAAACGTTATGTATATGATGCTCATAAATAGCATCAATAAAGTGTGCTGGATTTTGCCCATATTGTTGATGATCACTTGAAAGTCCATGCTCCTTATTGCGAAGTTTGGTGGCCTCCAAAACTTCTTGGGCTTCGTTCTTTTCTAAAAACTCTTTATTCGTTTCAACCGTCACAAAGAAGTCTTCTTTGCTGGTTACTTTTTTGAGTTCGTCTAAATCCTCACGGTGAATATCTTCCAACGCTAAACCATAGTTATTTAAACACCGATCAAATGACGCTGACGCAGAATCTAGGTAATCATTGTTTTTAGGGTCATTCAGATAACCAAAGATCAATGAAACACCCTCATGATTGAATAAACCACGTAAATTATCTGTGATGTAGTTCAATTCTTGCTCAAACTCCTCGCTTGTGAGCGGATGGGTCACTCCTTTTATCCTAAAGGTACTCGATAACTCTCCCTCATCACATAGGATGCTCTCTGAATCTACCCCATCCCCATACACCACGCACTGAGGCTTGGTGTAGTCTAGGATGCTGGCTGACTTCTTGGAGAATAAATTCACGAGCTGTTCAAGCATATTCAATGTTTCTCACTTTTAACTTGACTCAAAGGTTAAATTTTATAATCATGGTTGTCAACAGTTAAGTTATTGTAAATACCCTTTTATGAAAATTAATTTTCCATTTAAAAAACTATCCACCAAGAAAAGGCATATTTTGGTCAAGCAAAATAATCGTTTGCAAGGTGTCGCCCTACTCCTTTTTATCTTGTTTTTTTTGCTTTGCCTAAGAGTGGCATTTAATGCAGAAGCTCAAGCTTCCAATATTCGCTATATAGGTATCAAACCTAACGCCACCGCAGTGGCATTAAAACCTGCGCCACAAGGACTCATTGATCATATTAGGAAACACAATGGCTAAAAAACTATTTACTATCGCGGCAGTTTGTTTGGCGGCACTGGCTGGCAACAATATTTATGCCTCTTACGCTGAGTGCGCCAATGGAAACGACCCCAAAGATGGCCCACCTTGGGATCCATGTAAATACTTTGAGTCTAAAGATAACATCCCTAAAACTGCGGCTGGTGCAAAACAATATATGCCAGTGGCAAAACAAAGGATAAAGCAAATTCACCACCAAGACTTATCCCTCATAGACTCTCTAACCTATATGGGATTTCTAGGAAATGGGGCAACAAGATATAACAACTCAGTGGCACTTGAGTTTTTAGTCTGGCAAAGCGGTTATCGTAGCCCTATAGCTGGACGTTTTTATCCTCACTACAAGATGTCTAATTTTTATCATGCTGGCAATAATGATGACTTTAAATATTTTTTACCGCCCTTTGATTACCTAAAGGGATGGAAAAACTGCCAAGCTTTAGCCTATAAAGCAAATCCCCAAGAGGTTAGGGAAGCACAAAAACTAATTGATCAATTTAAAGGGTTAATGTATGTTCTAACAATGGAGTACAAGCCCGGCGACCCTGATAAAGAGACTGCAAAAGAAATTATTGATCGTCAGAATAAATTTAATGATGCCATTATACAGAGAGTCAAAGACTTTAATTTGGATGCTTCACTGGCTTATGCTAAAAGCCAATTAAACCAATATGTGCGACAACAAACCAAATACCACTTTGGAGTGAAGATGTATTTAAACGCAGGATGCTTAAAAGCGACCTATGGAACCTTAATTCAATTTCAAAATTAAACAGGAGAATAAAAATGACTGAGACAGGCAAAAAAAACATCAAAACCTTTGATCTAATCGCCAATCAAGATAATTACCCCAAATACCTAAGTCACCTCATCACACGGGGCTTAGAATTTTATAAAATGACAGAGCAAGAGCTTGCTGATAAGTCAGATATAAAAGTCAGTGACCTACAGGATATGATTAACCAAAAGGTCACGAACTTAGATCGTTTAACCGTATGTAGGTTGTCGGAGGGATTAACCTTGACAGCTTCGGATGTCATCGCCAATTACGAAATTCGTGAGAGGGAAATTGAAGGTGTAGTAGATATGCTTTATAAAAGAGCTGCTTTAGTTCTCAATAAAGGTCATAAGCCAGCATTTCTATCTGGTATTGAACAATTTGAACTTCTAAGAAAAGCTTTTGAAAAATATAAGCTTACGAATGGACACACAACAGATTATCAAGTTCTAAAAAATACAGATTTGAATAAAGCAACTCTAATGAAATTAAGAGACGGTTGCCCTTTTTACTATCGTCTTGATACGGCTCAAAGCATGATGCGTGACTTTGGATTTGCACCTGAATTTATTCTAGGAATTGATACTCGATACGAGCTAGAAACAGAGGCCACTCAAGGCTTCGATACAATTAAGGTCATCAAGAACATGGAGGAATATAAAGCTGTTCAAGAGCGCAACAAATATCCTGACAACTGTGATGAATTATTTGCTAGTAAGTTCCCATCTACTTATAAGCAAATAGGCATAACTATTCGTGACGACCCAAGAACAGAAACCATTGCCGTTGTCGCTGAAACGGAAATTCTTATTTATCCAGTTGAGCATTTAGCCTACATAAATGATACTTTTATTCCTGTTGAAATCTGGTGTGACCGTAAAGAGAAAAATAAAGTTCACATGGATATATTAGGTCAAACAAAAGACCTCACTGACTCAAGCATCATTATCGGTCGCATCTTATATACTGTGGTGCAAAGTAAAAGGGTCAACAGACAACAGCGTTTAGACCATGCTTCTGAAACACCATCAAGGAATCGCTAATGAGAATAGCAAAACTGCTAACAGCTTGCGCCCTTGTGACGAGCATCACGCTTGGATTCTCTTATAATTCAATTGCAGATAGCGCACCACTTCCTATTGTTGCCAATCAATGCAGTAGTTTTATTGAACCAGGAAACCCTGGTCATGCTGATTTGTATTTATGTCGTGATGGATATATCAACGGCTATGACTATAAAACCAAACAACCGGCATGGGTGGCATACAAACTGACTGGTAAATCAGTTGGCGTTAGCATCAAGCGCAAAGATAGGTTTGCAGCCGACACCGCTGTTCCAAAGCAATATCGTTCTGAATTATCAGACTACCGAAAGAGCGGTTATGACAGAGGGCATTTAGCACCTTATGCAGCTATGGATTTCAGCCAAGAAAGTGCCAATCAATCATTCTATCTCAGCAACATGTCGCCACAGAAAGGTGGATTAAACCGTCAAGGATGGGCGCAACTCGAAAAATATGTGCGCTTTTGGGCAAAATATAAAGGCGAAATTTTCGTTTATACGGGGCCAATTTATAAGAAACAAAAAATCCATAAAACCATTGGAAAAAGTAAAGTCGCCGTCCCTGACTACTATTTCAAAATAGTGTATGCGCCAAAACAAAAAGAAGCCATTGCGTTTGTGATGCCTAACAAAAAGGTAAAGAGGAAAGATGTTGCCAAGTATCGTGTATCAATTAAGGATATTGAGCAAAGAACAGGTTTACAGTTTTTGACCAATTTACCAGAAAATGAGAGGCTAAGACTCGTTGATGGTGTTTCTAAAATGTGGCGTACACATTATGGAA
>Ga0302123_10001195_pt1 | contig 18709 bp, 17 predicted proteins | sample CB21_321_MG_FD_203109 | JGI IMG/M metagenome (GOLD analysis project Ga0302123, IMG submission 203109) | Marine microbial communities from Western Arctic Ocean, Canada - CB21_32.1 | ecosystem: Environmental > Aquatic > Marine > Oceanic | place: Canada: Western Arctic Ocean | collected 2017-09-28 | reverse complement strand
GGGCGCGCGCTGGGCGCGGCGAAGCGTACCCTTGACGGCGAGGACCGATCTGGAATCGTTCGAGGCGAGGGAATGGGGATTCAGCCCGTCCTAGCCCCGGCTACCCACTAAGAACCCAGAAGAACCACTCTAGAAGAAGAACTTCAGAGCGAACTGCTGAATGCGCATCGGCGTGTTTGTACTGCGGATTTCATCGTTACGCGAGCCATCCGGAGTGATGGTGTTCGTGCTGGAGAAGCTGACATTGCCCGGCGCGCCAAAGTACGGCGTATTCGTGGCGTTGAACAACTCCCAACGGAACTGAACCTTCATCGTCTCCGTGATGTTGAAGTTCTTGAAGAATCCGAAGTCAAGGTTCGCCTGTCCGGGAGCGTCGAGAATGTTGTATCCCGAGCTGCCGTAGTGACAGAGATCCTCGCGTCCAGGAATATCGCAACTCACACGTTGGAATGCTGACGGGTTGTACGCAGCAGCAAGAAGCACTCGCCCCGCAGTGGACGAACAACAACCAACGAATAAGGAGGTGCGCCCATGGCGCTCTGGAAACGAGATAACACCTGGTGGGCCGATGTCACGGTAAACGGGGAACGGGTTCGGCAGTCGCTGAAGACAACCGACAAACGCGAGGCGAAGAATCTTGAAAAAGAGTTAGTGACGCAGATCCAGGCCGGGAAGGTAGCCGCTAAGGCGGGCAAGGCTTATGCAAGACTGCCGTTTGGCGTCGCTGGGATCAGTACCTTAAAGAGCGCGAAAAGCGCGTCGCCGAGCGCACGATCCAGTTCGAGAAGGAACGTCTCGTTCCCTTGCGAAGACATCTCGGCAAGAAGACTCTCGGGCGAATCACTGCCACGGATATCTCTGCCTACCAAGACGCAAGGATCGAAGAAGGTGTCTCGGGTCGTACGGTCAACATGGAAACGGGTGTTCTTTGCCGGATGCTGAAGAAGGCCAAGCGTTGGGCGATACTGGCCGAGGACGTCGCGAAGTTTCCGGAGACATCGCACATCGGCCGAGCCCTTACGCCAGAAGAGAAGAAGAAGCTCTTTGAGACGGCGGCGGAGAAGACCGAATGGCCTGTCGCCCTCTGCGCGGCGGTCCTGGCAGCTTCGACTACCTGCCGTGGCGTGGAACTCAAGAGCATCCGCTGGAATGAAGTCGATCTGTTCAAGCGAGTGGTGCGGATCAATCGCAGCAAGAAGGAGTCGGGGAAGCGGTCGATCCCATTGAACGACGATGCGATGGCAGCCTTTGCTCGCTTGAGAGAACGCGCCGACGTGTTGGGCTTTACTGATCCGGACCACTTCGTGTTCCCGGCATGTCAACGGCAGCAGTTCGACCCAACGAGGCACCAGAAGTCGTGGCGCAGCGCCTGGCGGACGCTGACGGAAGAAGCTGGGCTGAAAGGCTTTCGGTTCCACGACCTGCGCCACACCGCGATCACGGAACTGGCGGAGGCAGGAACGTCGGACGCGGCACTGATGGCGCTCGCCGGACACATGTCGCGGCGCATGCTGGAGCACTACAGCCACGTGCGGATGGCGGCGAAGCGCGAAGCGGTGGGAAAACTGAGTTCGGGGCTGATGGACGGCCCAGCGGCCAGTAAAAAAGACAAAACCGACGCAGCAGGGAAGCTGAACTAGTTGCGGGGGGCCGGAGGAGGTTACGTCACAATCTACGTCACAATTCTGACTTCGGACGCGAGCAGGCGCTCGTAACTTGTTGAAAAGATTGGTGGGCGGTCCGAGACTCGAACTCGGGACCTCCTGCTTGTAAGACAGATTCCAATTCAACCAAAAACTAGCTTGTTTTCAACTACTTGAATGTTAAGGACTTATGGCTTTGCTTGTTGAAACGTGTTGAAACTAATTGTTCCAGGGTGCTTTGAACGGCTACAAAATCATCTACAGTCGCCCGGGGTGACCCCCTTCCCTGAGACAATCTGTGATTGCTATACTCGCCGTTCAATGAGTTTTCCTTCTCAAAACAGGTTCTTCTCATCGCGACTCCCCCGCTATGAGCCAATCAAGTTTATGGACGGTACTGTCAAGTTGACGAACCGCCGGGCCATCTGGGCATGATCTGAGGATGAAATCGTCCCGGAATCCCTACGCTGGCTATCGCTATCCCGGCGAGATCATCGCTCACGCCGTGTGGCTGTATCACCGTTTCTGCATGAGCTTCCGGGACGTTGAAGATCTCTTGGCCGAGCGTGGAATCACTGTCAGCCACGAGACGATCCGGCAATGGTGTCTCAAGTTCGGTCGCTCATATGCTCGATCCTTGCGCCGGCGGCAGGGGCGGCCAGGCGATACGTGGTTCCTCGACGAAGTCTTCGTCACGATCAACGGCGAGCGGCGTTACCTCTGGAGGGCGGTCGATCAGGACGGCGATGTGCTCGACATCCTGGTGCAGAAGCGCCGTGACAAGCGGGCTGCAAGGCGCTTCTTCATGAAGCTCCTGAAGGGTTTACGTTACGTGCCGCGCGTGATCGTCACCGACAAGCTGGGCAGCTACGGGGCAGCTCGCAAAGAAGTATTGCCGAGCGTGACGCATGTGCAGGATCGCTGGCGAAACAATCGGGCCGAGGTCTCGCACGAAGTAACACGGCAACGGGAGCGGCAGATGCGGCGGTTCAAGTCCATGCGACACGCACAGTGTTTCTTATCGAGCCATGGAGCGATCAACAACCTCTTCCGACTCTGTCGGCATGGGCTGAAGGCGGAACACTATCGGTACTTGCGAGGCAAAGCGTTCGCGGAGTGGCGAGAGGTGACGCGCGCCCAGAGCCTCGGGGAAGGTTAAACGACGAAGTTGCTCCGGTCTGGCTGCGTCGTTCGCCAACAAGTTGACAGTACCCGTGACGCGCAGCGGGGCTTTCGAAAGCTACTTGATCTGCTGCTGAAGCTGCGAGAATCACCCTGCCTTCCCCGGACAGCGCCTCCAACGGTGGTTGGGGATCTCGAGGAACCGGGCTCTCTTCCAAAACTTTTGCCGGGGCACCGCCGCTGAAACAGCAATCGAGGACACACAAAACCGCCCGCGCCGCAGTCTGCTTGAACAGTTCTGCCAACTCGGACATGGGCACCGTAGTAGCGTCCAGCGAATCCAGGCGCGTATCGGACGCGGTCAAACGATGGTCGTGAGAGCCGTGCCCAGAGTAGTAGACAACAACGGTATCTTCGGAAGTCGCAGCACCCAACGTATTCTTGAGTGCAGCGCGTACACTGTCACATTTGGCATCGGAATCGACCAACAGTTGAGGCGTGCAACCTGGAATGCTATCAACAAACAGCGCATGGAACGCTTTGGCATCCCGAGTAGCCCCAACAAGGTCTCGAATTGCGGGATCACTATACTTTCCAATTCCAATGAATGTTGCCAGTAAAGCCATGGGATTGCTAGGTTAGTTCAATATTAAGCATACAGCGTTCCCCAAAACTTGCAAAAGCTCAGGATGCCTGTTGCTGGTGGCCGCCTTCAAGTATTCTTTCGTCATGGTGCGAAAGAATGCTCGAAAGGGTCGTCAGCATGCCAGCGGCACACCTTCCAAGCTCGGCGTTGTCTGGGAATATGTACCCGACCGGTCTGATGAAGATGCTCTGGCGCGAGCGTACGAGATGATCTTCAGGCACCGCCCTGCACCCAGACAGAAGGGCAACCGCCGAGCCCGTGGATAGCAGGTCGGCGGACTGGGACTGGCGGTCAAGTTTTCCCGTCTACCGGAAGCTCAGTCGGTCTTGTACGATGACCCTACAGTTGAATACGAAAACACCGCCCCTGAACGGGTGCGGTGGATCAGCCTAGCTCGAAAACGGACTCGGCGGTTTTGTGATTGCCGGGAGGACACGTTAACAAGCAATGGTGGTCGCAGTCTGCGAAGGGAAAAGGCGCACCCGAATGCAAACGTATGGAGCGGGATTCAGTGCGCTGACTTCTCATTCGAAGTAGCGCGGGACCTCAAGTGCCGACCAAAGCTCTCGATGCCACGAGATGGGCGAGGACGCTTCATTCATGCGGGTGAGTCGCAACACAATTGATGTAAGAGACGAGGTCGCAATGCCATTGTTACTACTCTTACTGTCCCCCTTAGGCGTCCCTGTCCTCGACACGTTGGCTACTCGCCGTCACCATTTTCGGCTCAGTCTTCTAAGGAAAGACTCATTCCTTCTTCGCTCTATCTCCTCTACGAGCCAAAGCAAATGCTCGGCATACGAACCTGGTGTCTTCGCGGCTGAGCCAAGTCTGTATTGAGAGTTACGACGGTGCTCAACGTAAGGAGAAAACAAATCCCAACTTTGTAGGAACGTTGTTGTCACTACGCTGGGCACGATGTCTTCATAACGAACATACTTTCGCCGGACGAGAAACGAGATGTTGTTGAACGCATTCAGCACCAAGTCTAGTTGGTCCAGGTCTACTCTATCTTCACTCAGTCTCTGTATAGCAGTATCCATTTCCTTTCTCCTGTCCCATTCGGAGTCAAATGGCGTGTCGAGCTGCTTGTTGATCTCCTGACCATACTGGTAGAAGAACCAACGGGCACGTCGCAGGTCGGGATTGTCAACATACTGCAGAATCAGCAAAAGTGCTTGCAAGCGACGAGCTTGGGCGATTTCACGCACCTGCCAAATAAGAATCACCGAAACGAATATACTTATCGGCAGCCAAAACTGAGCGTACCCTTCGAGACTTTCAAAGAATCCTTCCATAAGATTCACCTCCGTGATCAAAAAAAACCAGGGCTCGCATAGAGGGAGCCCCGGAACGGGAGACTTTAATCTCGCTCCTTGAGTGAATAGAGCACTACCAGTACCAAGGACACGATCGTTACAAGTGACGGCAAGACCTCTGCCATCCTAGGCTGTACGGTAGTGTTCCAGGTTAGTTCAATCATTTCCATGATGATCGCCGCGGCAGCCAAAACCATGGCGACTCGTAGGATTGCTGGCATCGCATCCTCCTTTTGTGGACTCGGTGCCCTCCTTCCGAAGCCGCAACTAATGAGGCTGTCACAGCCTGGGTAGCATAGCACTCTTACGACGCCTGTCAAGACGGCTGGAGACAGTGATAGAAAAAGCTCAGAGCATGCGGGAACGTAGCCAAGGTGACTAAACCAAATACGGTCGGTTTCCGGCCACTACTGTCCGGTTAGAAGTCGAATAGAATCAGCTGGTTGGGGTCATCGAGTAAGTTGTCATGGGACTCGGATGGCTGCAAGGCCTGTAAAAGGGGTATTTTCTCGAATAGGCTAACGCTGAGAATCTGTAGGATTTGGTAGAGACTCGCCTCCAGGCCCAACCTCTTGCGCACGATCGCCACCAGGACGTAAACCGAGACGGCGATCCAGGTCTGGGTCTTCACAGCGTTCTCGCTGGCGCCGTAGAACTTCTTGATCCGCAAGTGCTGCTTGATCCACTTGAAGAACAGTTCCACCTGCCAGCGCGAACGGTAGATCTCGGCGATGGTCAGTGCCGGGAGCGCGAAGTTGTTGGTCAGGAACTTCAGCCGCTTGTTCGTCCGGGCGTCGAAGTAGCTGACCCGCCGCAGCGGATCCGGATAGGCTTTGGCCGATTCGATGGCGCCCAGGATGACGGTCTGATCCGAGCGCACCCCCGTGGACTTGTCCACCGCATGCGAGTAGCGCCGTTGCAGCAAGATGTTCTTCTTGGTTCGCACGACGAAGAACGACGAGCAGAGGGTGAACACGAAGAGGCGTTCGAAATCGATGTAGGCCCGATCCATGACGTAGAAGGCGCCGGGCTCGGGGAGGAACTCGTCGAGGATGTTGACGTCGTGCGTTTTGCCGTCGGTAATGCGGATAAACGTGGGGATGTTGCCGTGCAGGTCCAACAGGGTGTGCATCTTCACGGCGGCCTTGCGCCGGCGGAACTTGGCCCACGGGAACAGTGAGAGGCACAGGTCGATGGTGGTCGAGTCCAGCGCGTAGAGACTTTGATCGAGATCCACGCCGATCGGATCGCGGGCATACAAGGGCCGCGCGATGCGAATCAAGACCTGGGCGAAATCGGCATAGATCCGCCAGTCGCGCGACTCGTTAGCGTCGGCCAGTGTCGAGCGCGCGACGTTGCCGCGGAATCCCATGTGGTAGAGCTTGGGGCCAAGCGAACGCAGGCACGCTTCGATATCGCGGAGGCTTTCGCGGTAGGTCAACTGGGCGAAGGACATCGAGAGGAACTGATCCCAGCAGGAGAAGCTGCGCGAGCCCCGGTCGCCGTCGTAGCGGGCCACACAGCGCCGGAACTCGCGATCCGGAAGGAAGTTGATCAACTGCGCGAATACGGTGCGGCCCAGATTCATGAGCCATTGTCGGCTCAGGACGGACGCCGCTCAAACGGCGCATCGCCGTTCAAATCGCGGCAAGAAAAAACAGCACCTAACCCACGCTTCTACAATCAGTTGCAGGCCGCCCACTGCTTATCAGCCGGACAGTAGTGGTTTCCGGCAACCTATGCAACACGAAAACCAACTGACGAGATAGGGACCCTCACCTGCAGTGCTCGCTGAAGGAGAGACCATGTAGCGCAGCAAGAGTCGGTGGCTCCTTACCTGACGGCCTTCATCAAGTACTCTTCCATCATGGCCCAAAAGAGTATTCGACAGGTTCATCCACTGAATGGCGATGAGGCTGCCAAGATCGGGGTCGTCTGGGAACACGTTCCCAGTTCCCAAAGTCAAGAGGCTCTCACCAGGGCCTTCGAGATGATCTTCAGGGAAAGATCTGGAACCCGACGGAGTGGCAAGCCGCGCGTCCGTGGATGACAGATCGGCGGACTGGGACTGGCGGTCAAGTTTTTCCGTCTACCGGAAGCTCAACCCATCTTGTACGATGACCCTACAATTGAATCGGAAAAACACCGCACCTGAACGGGTGCGGTGGATCAGTCTAGCTCGAAAACTGGCTCGGCGGTTTTGTGATTGCCGGGAGGACATGTTGTCAAGACAACGTGTTTCCAATGCGTCCGTGACCGAGGGGCGTACCAGATCCGTGATGTCCCGACAAAGTGTTCTTACTCCCACTACTAGGGAGAAGGATCGAGATTCGGGAACGCTAGAGCGGTCTCGCGGTCTCACCTGCTCGTTTGTTCTCAGAAGACCGATCCAAAGGCAGCCGTCTCCTCTCCAGCCGAAGGACATGCGAGGAAGGTTTGTGAGCAAACGCCCACAGAGACCAAAATCGAGCATAATCTGAAGGCCTTGCATCTTCTGTCACAACGGGATCGGCCGGGCAAGTTCGTCAGAACCTGAAATCCACAAACTCGATGAGAAGTTAGCTCTGAGTGAATCCAATACTTCATCTGGTTCACGAGCGTGGGAGGCACAGAAGGGCGTCGGTTCCCTCGGTGGAGTTGTACGGAGTTTCTGGCGAGCATGTTGAGTCGGGCCCTCATACCCGACCGCGAACTTCCTTCATCAGATAGTTCTCAAGCGAAGGCATCCAGACCAAAATGCAGCTGCCTCTCCAGGTGTGCCCCACCTTGCCAGCTGAGACCCAACCGTGGATGGTCCTCTTGCTAGTTCCTACTCGATCTGCCGCGGCGGCGACGGTGGCAAACTCCCCTCCACGCCGTTCAATCGGTAAGGTCAGATAGCGAGTAAGTAGCTGTTCGGGCATCTGTAGGTATTGCGAGCCCAGCACCTCCTCCCGAGTTGGTAGGTCTCTAAACTCGTTCCAATCCATAGTCACTCTCCTCAAACAAGGACGGCCGCGGCTCGGACGTACTGCCCATTTCTCGGGTCCTGCTTGAGTAAACGCGAGTCGATCGGAAATCTTTCACTGATGTCTCGAACAGCTGTGGCAAACACTTGGGTGGGCCACTCGAACACTACACCCCCGAGAGCTATATCTCCGCACGGATAGCATCGTCGTCGGTCCTGGGCCCCGAATGGTCGGCTAGAAACACGGGTCGTTCGCCGTCGTTGGGATGAGGAGACCGCTACCCACCGGAAGAAGTGCGGCCCGATCGGCTCGGATCGGTGAATAGATCACCCAGATCACCCTGTCGGGGGGGGGCGGTTCTAGAGCCAGGTGCCGCTCTTCGATCACGCTGTAGGCGGCGGGGCCGTTCAATCGAACGACAAAAAGACCTTCTGTTGTCGACTCAGTTCGACCAACCGGAGGTAGTCGCTAAGGCTCGATCTAGCACCAGCACTGTACGGCACCTACAAGCGTAGCCCCTACAATTCGACAATCTTGCGGCCCGTCAGGACGGCGAGAGTGGGCAAAAGCCGTGGTGATCTAGCAAGAGGCGCCGCCTGACAAGGCCTGTAGCACTCCGCACCTGCGTACAGTCATTACTCCTCAAATGATGACCTAACCAGCACCGAACCCTTACTGTCGATTCTCATGGCAACTAGCGGTTGACCTTGTTTATCAAGTCGACTTTGTCCTTGGTAAAACCAAAGTCGATCTGGATACTGTTTGTCTTGTTCAATACGACGAATACCCATAAGGACTATAGTTCGATGGGGTTCTTCTGCGTGTGGAGGTATCTCTTTGTAGGCCATCGATGCATTTCGTGCGTTCTCAGATCCCTGTGGACCGTGTGTTTGAACTTCTAGGACGAAGTTGGCTGTCTCGATTTGTCCGAGAAAATCAGAATGAGAATTGGCTTGGACTTCCAAGTTGCCTCCCAGCACTTGAGCCAGGTGTTCTGCATTCTCTTTAGTAAACACAGGACCGTTCTCCGCTGAGACTTCAAACCTTTTTACTTGCTCCTTCTGTGGGTCATTATCCCGCTCCGCAACTAAGTGCCTTTCTTTTTCCATCTATGTTATATCAATAATGTCTTAATGAGTTGCATGTGAAGAATAGCATTTATGCAAACTGTGTCAAGGGAGATACTTATCGCTGGCGGGATGGCTATTGACACACAGCCGCGTAGTTGCAGCTACTGCCAGTTCGGAACGGTTCGTACTGGAAAGTGGGAGATGGTCGGCTGGAAGCCTCTAGTGTCTGGGAACAGTTCGATCCGCTCCTGTAGGCCAAGCCCACCTTGAATTCTCTCTTGTTCCTCGGGAGATCGCTCGTGGTTTTGCACGCGTGATCAGGGGGGCTGGAGAGTCCCGACCCCTTCCGTCGGACTCCGGTGTTGTTGTTTTTTCACGCGGGCCTGAAAGAAAAATTCCGCTCGGCCGTTACCGGACTGTGGATATCTTGCGACGGAGGAGAAGAAAATGAAACAGGTATCGGCGAGAGCGGTACGGGACAAGCTTCGAAACCTCGGCCTACGGCCGGCCACCCGCGGTGACGGATCCGGTCACGAAATCTGGGCGGACAGGAGAGGGCGTACTTGCCGGCCAGTTTTGCGCAAGAGGGTGGTCGCCTATGGGATTCTCTACAGTCTTGGGCTGGAGATGGAATCGAAAGGAATCTGTACGCGGCGCGAATTCATGAGGCTGTTTTGATGAAGGGGTGTCGGAGGGGTTGAGGCCTGCAGAGTTGGTCGCCAACCCTTCACCAATCCACAGACTGACCGTCCGTCCGCCGATGAGCAGAATTACTGGGCTTCTTGGGTACCTGAAGAGACCTGAGTGGCCCCGAGGTTGCACCTGACGAGGGGAAACAGAGATGCGAACTTTGACGAGGACCTCAGCGGCGGGACGTACACGGGGGCGGAGCCGAAGCCCGCGTCAGACTCGCAAGTCAGAGTGTCGTTTCAGGCGGGCGGCGAGATCGACTAAAGTAGGTGTCATGCCAGGACCGAAACCGCGATCCGAGGCGGAGCGGTTGCTCGACGAAGATCTCGTAGACTCTTACTACTCTTGTGAGGAAGCTGCCTTCGACGAACTCTCTGTTCGCCACTCTCAACGCTTGTGGGCATTCTTCCGAAGCCTGGGGTTCGACGAGTACCAATGTGCTGACTTTAAGCAGGAATGCCTGCTGAAGCTCGTGCTGGGAAAGAGAGGCGAGGGTCCGAGGTTCGAGCGCACAAAAGGAAGAGGAATGTTCCGGGCTTGGCTGAGAACCGCTGCGAGTAATCTCGCGCGAGATGTATGGCGCCGACAAAACCGCTGGGAATTGGACGACCTAGATGAGGAGGAGAGCGAGACGTCCCTACCGGAGCGTCCGCCAGATGATTGGATCGGGCCAACGGAGGTCTTCGAGACGTTAGTGCTCGCGCAAACACTGAAACGGTGTCTGGGTGATTTGAGTGCTGGCAGTCGTCAGATCTTCGTCTTGAAGTATTACGAGGGCTACAGCGTGAAAGAGATCGAAGAAATGCTGGGCTTGAGCTATACGCAGGTCAACAATACGCTCTTCCGCACCCGCGAGAAGGTTCGTAAACGACTTGAGGAGAAGGGCTTTGAATACCGCCCGGCAATTGCTCCAGGCCCGATCGGCGAAGTGGTTCTCCGGTTTGAAGATGAAGTCCTAGTCTATATTGGTGAACGCCACAAGGAGGAAGATGATGAGTGAGAAGAACTTTCTCGGCACCCTCCGGACGCTGTACGAGATCGAGATTGAACGGGCACCCAGCCGTCACCCGCTGCAAACACCCGACTGTCTGCCGTTGGTCCGGTTTTCACCCAAGGTGCAGAAGGGGTGGACTGAGGAGGAACGAGCTCACGTGGGAGGCTGTGCCTACTGCGAACGAATGATGGCGCTCGTCTGGCGCGAAGCATGTCCCAGCCCATGGACGCTGGCGAGGCATGCGTTGGGCACTTTCCCCTATGCCATAGCGATGCAGTTTCATCTTGAGAGGGATAGATGTCCCCGCTGTAACCAAGTCCTTGAGTCCCGACTGATCGTCCGGCTCAAGGAACTAGCGGAACAACTAGGAGACTTGGCTGCCAGCATGGCAGTTGTTTACCGGGGCCCTGCGTACGCTGGCGAGTTTGCATCAGAAAAGCGGCCACCCTTGCTCATACGTGGCACAAATGAGGACGGTTCACTTGTCTCAACGTTGCTCGAAACCGACGAAGGATTTCTGGCGCTGTATGTGGAGAGCTCGGATCCAGTGAATGCAGGCAGGCGAGTTGCTGCTGAGGTGATGATGACCGAAGGTGAACCGCTGGCTGCCGAACTCGAACTTGGGCCCGCTGGTGAGTTCGGCTGTCGCGCTGAACACATTTTCGGACGCATCGAAGAGTTCAAGCAGATCTTTCAGGGCTGTGTGCTTCTCGTGCGGTGGTTCGACGAGAGTCAATAGTACTAAGTGACGCGGAAATGTCTGTGCTGGACAAGCTCAGCGAGCTACGGAACTCATTGCGCGAGTTCGCATCTGGAGATGAGTCTCAGTGGCACTACTTGGCAGGTCGACACAGGCTGTTGTCGGACGGGCTGGAGTCGGCGATCAGGGCAGAACGAGAGCAGACGGATGATTCCGACGGCCTCCTGAATGAGTGTTGGCAGCTGCTCACGCTCCGCGACTCTCCGAGCCGACAAAATCCTGTCGTGCAGCGGCAGATAGAGAAGTTCTCGTATGTTCGGGGCACTACTGGAGTAGACACGGACCGTCTGTACCGCAACGCCTGCGGTCTTTTTGCCACGGCACGAGCAGCGATCGCTGCAACGCGGATGGAGTCGCTCGGCAAGTCGGCCTGCGAGGAAATGGCGGGGTGGGTTCAAACGGCGCTCCCGTATCTAAGTTTTCGCCGGCCATCTTCTCCCGCTCCTGGACCTCTGCGTTACGAGTCGCGGCATATTGAGCCCATAGCGGTTGTGGAAAAGGTTCACAAGGCGCTGGCAGAGATCGGTTGGGAGGTAGCGACAGCACAGTATTGGACCCTGCGTTGGTTGGGCAACGCGCGTTGTGACGGGAGCCGCACGTTGCGGTTGCCGTTGGTGGGTTGTCGGCCTGGAAGCGGAGGATTCCTGGCTGATCTGCATCTGAACGCTCTGGAGGGATGGCCGCACGGGTTAATGGAAGATCCAGAGATCGCCTTGCAGCCTTTTGGGCGGACGTTGTTGGAGGAGATGAGCCGGGTGGCACATCGGATCCAGAATGCCGTGTCTTGGCGAATCACGGTTCGAAGTGGAAAGCTTCAAGGTCCTCAACCTCCGTGGCTGGCACTGGATGGCAACTCGCTGGGGGCAGCTGCTGCTATAGGCTTCATGTTGCTCGACCGAGGTAAGCCTTACGATGCCAGTTGTCTAGTGACCGCCGCGGTAGGAGAAGGTGATTCCCTAGAGACCGTGGAGGAGGAAGAGCGCAAACTGGAGGCAGCGGTTGAGGCACCTGGCATCTCACGGGTGGGGGTCGCTGGAACCTCCAAGATAGAGACCGAGGTTTACAAAGAGCGTGGTTTGGAGGTCAGGAAGCTGAATGACCTCAAAGACGCCATCGAGTTTGCCTCCGGATCGGCGGCGGGGCTACGGGATTACTTTCAGTACCTGATGGAGCTGCCGGATCTGGGCGTCAACCGTCCGGGGTACATCGGAGATCGGAAGCCGACGGCACTCTATGTGGAGCCGGACGTCCTGAAGCGGGAGCGCCGCCCGAAGTCCGAATCCCTTGAATCCATTCTCAAGGCCGGGATGGGGGCGGAGTGGGAGCACCGGAAGCAGCAGCATCAGCCGACGCTACCTCTAGAGGTACTGGAGATTGGCGAAGAAAGTATCTATGGGGAGCACCTCGAAGAGGACGAGCGGCGCGTGGCATGGAAGGCGGAGTGCGCGGGCATGGGACACGGGCAGAATCGGTGTGCCGTCGTACTCGGTCCTCCGGGACAGGGGAAAACGCAACTGGCGCTAATGACGGCCCAGGAGTTGGCACGTGAGGGATGGGAGGCCCTCGCTACTCAAGCCACCGGTGTGGATCAGGTGACGTTACCGATCGTCCTGAGCTTCCGAGAACTTACACGGGGCGAGATCTCAGGAGAAAGAACCCCGGAGACGGCTTTGCGCCAACGCCTCGCGAGCCATCTCAAGGGGATTGGATGCCCGCCCACAGCCATCGAATACGTAGTGTCTCATGCCCACGAAGAGAGGACGTGGCTCTTCTTGGATGCGCTGGACGAGTTACTGGAAGAAGCCCAAACTACCTTCAAGCAGTTTGAGGACGTATTGCGGCAATGGCAGTGCCGGGTGGTGATAACGTCGCGTCCTTACGCGTACAGGCGCTGGCGGTTCGAGTTTCCGGTAGTGGAGTATCGGCTGGCACCGTTATCGGAGTCACAGGTACAGGCGCTGATGGATACCTGGTACGGAGTGGTCCCACAGCAGGCCAACCGTATTCACCAGCTCGCTCAGCGGAGCGTGTCGGTGCAGCAGATGAGTCAGAACCCATTATTGCTGACGTTGCTGTGCTGGGTGATGGAACGGCACAAAGTCTCCATCTACATGACCCGTACAGAGATTTACGACTCTGTGGTGCGCGACCTGTTAGGGATGGCGAAAGGAGTGTACACGGTAGATGGTCGTCGGGCTACAGAATTGCTGCCGTTGGTGAGCGAGGTGGCGCTGGCAATATTTGAGGAGAGTGCGGGCAAGCGGGCAATCCCGCACGGGCACTTGATTGATCTCGTAAAGAGTTCTTCTCAACGGCCTCGTGTGCAGAAGCTGAGGGTGGAGGAGCAAAAGGATCTTACACTCGTAGAGAAGGCTGACTATCTAGTTGACGAACTGCTGGACAAAAGGATCCTCGTTTCCCTCAACCCAGAGCGGACGGCCTACGCGTTCCCGCACCGATCTATTGCAGAATACCTTGCCGCGTGTGCCCTGGTCGGAAAGCCGGGACCGGGCGAGTTTTGGCAGTTCGTGGACGCTAAGGCATGGGATCCGGACTGGGAGCAGGTGGTACTGTTTCTGGCGGGCCAGCTTTCGTGTTCGGCGGACATGCTGCGACAGCTGTTGGAGCTTCTGAGTGACAACACAAAGGACGATCTATTTCGCCACCGCCTAGCAGTTGCTGCGCGGTGCCTCGGGGAGATTCCGTCTGACCAGCACGTAGAGGTTTCGGCGGAAATCGACCGAGTCACCGAAGCCTGTTTCGCGCACTGGAGCGATTACAGTGATTGGTACACCAAAGGGGGCCTACGACATCTAAGCGGTGCACTTCCTGCCCTGGGACGCGTCAATGGCAGAGTAGGAGAGGTCCCTCTGCTGAATTGGCTGAGTCAAATGCTCCGCGCCGGAACTTCACATGTGCTCGTATCGACTGCTGCTGCGGTCGGCTGCATGGGTGAGTCGGCAGCTAGACCGGAGATACTTGCTCCGCTGGCCGAGCTCCTTCAACACGACGGGGTGGGTGTACGAATAGCTGCCGTTGAGGCGATTGGACGCCTGATGCCCGCGGCAGCCACACCGGAGATCCTGACTCGGCTCGTTGAGTTCCTTGGCAATGAGCATATAGATGTAAGAAAAGCTGCCGTCTTAGCAGTCGGCCACTGCGGAGCGGAAGCGCTGAAGCCTGAGATCCTGACTAGGCTGGCAGAGCTCCTAGAGGATCAGCGCCATTTCGTACGAGGGGATGTTGCGCGGGCAGTTGGACGGTTGGGAGCGGCTGCAGCGACGCCTGAGATCCTGACTAGGCTGGCGGAGTTTCTATACGACGAAGACTATTTCCCCCGAATGTGTGCTGCGGAGGCAATAGGACGGTTGGGAGAAGCGGCGGTGACGCCGGAGATCCTGACTCGGCTAGTAGATCTGCAGTCCGACAAATCCAAGGATGTGATACGCGAAGTTAGTGAGGCGCTTGAACGCCTAGGTACTGCGCCAGTTTCGCCGGAGATCCAGGCTCATCTACTAGAACTCCTCCGCAGCGTGGACGGGGACGTACGGAAGCGTGCTACCTGGGCAGTTGCTTCTGTGGGGCCTGCGGCGGTGACGCCAGAGATTCTGACCCAGCTCACGGAACTGCTGGGCGACCCGTACTATCAGGTGCGGGGCTTTGCGTGGTTGCCTCTGTGCAAGTTGTCCGGAGAGGCGTTAGGACCGGAGATGATTGCTCGGCTGGATCGGCTCCTTGACAATGATGATGCCGACGAAGAAGGGCCTCCCGTACTAGGAATCGTTCTTTCAGCGGTGCCTAGCCTAGACCCAAAGATCGTTACGCCAAAGCTCCTTTCTCAGCTGGTCGAGCTTCTTCAGCATCGAGAACCTTGGATAAGACAGAACTCCACATCCGCCCTTGTGTGGTTGGCGGTCACGCCAGAAGTTCTTGATCGGTTAACGGACGTCCTTCGTGACGAGAACCAGAAGGTGCGATGCGAAGCCGTGCGTACCTTTGCCATATCACCTAAGAAGGTAACTCCGAAGGTCGAGGCTCAACTGGAGGAACTCCTTTGCGACGAGGATCGGATGGTGCGAGCGTATTCCGCGGGAGCGCTCGGTCAATTACCCACGACAAGCCGGCAGGTTGCAAGTCGTCTAGAGGATCTCATTAAGAAAGACGTTCTCGCGTTTGCCGTGTATTCGAAAGTTTTGTCGAGTCATGCGATTCTTACACCGGAAGCTGTGACTCGGTTGATGGATCATATCAAGCGAGACGAGGATCAGAACTATACAAGACACAACGCCGCGGAAGCACTTGTGGCACTTGTGGCGAACGGTGTACGAATCTTCAGAGGTCCAAATGCTACCTGGCAGGCTCGGTCGGTCTTGGAGTTGAGCCGTCGAAGTCCGGGCGCAAGCCCTGGCACACCTGATTAGAGATAGGGACTGAGAAGTGATCTGTCCATGTCTTGGGCTGCAGGCCGAGGTCCTACGCCGTGGTGTCGTGAACGAAGGGCTGGGAGATCGGCCCGACTCGCCCTTGGCACCGTAAAGGCTTCCGTCTCTATTGGCGACGGAAGAGCCAAGCCACAGCTTTGGCGACGACGACCCCGATCGACGCTGCTCGACGTTGGAAAACCCCGAGCTGTCGACGGCCTCGACCTTGGCAGCTGCGATTGAGAATCTGCTTGGTCAGCGCTCGATGGACGCCCGTCGCAACCTCTGTCGCCCCCCCCGGTGATTCGTATCCCAGTTCTTCGGGTCGATCTTGCCCGGGTTCGGCCTCGTCAAAACTTACGCATCTGAGGGGCCGGTTCTCTCAGGCAGATTGCCCAGGTGAAAACCGACTTGTTGATCTCGGGTGCTTTGAACAGCTACAAAATTATCTACAGTGCTCTGGGGTGAACCCCTCCAGCCCCGAGTGTACTCTGCTGTTCGACCGCATCTCAATCGTCCTCGCATAACGCTCAAGCTCAACAGCACTTTTTGTACTTCTTCCCGCTCCCGCACGGGCAAGGAGCGTGTCGCGCCACCTTTCGCCACGCCCGTCGGGTTGGTTGCTGCTATGCGGGCAACATCGTCTGTATCCATCCAGACATGAACGACAGACAGCGTGACCTGACTCAGCAGAGACACCCGAGCCACAAGACCTGAAGCCAAGCCGACGGTCATTGCCCGATCAAGCCCGGTCCTGCTGCCTGACTCCGTCCGCTGGTCGCATTTCACATTTCACAGGATAGTTTTGTCGAAGAACCCCCTCAAGACCATCGAGAGGACCCTTCCAGGATGCCTGTAAAATGATCCAGTTGTTGTTCTGTGAGGCTTTGAACAGCTACAAAACTATCTACAGTGGGTTTTCGGGCATCCCGAAAATAGGCCGTAAGTCATTGAAAGTATTGGTGGGCGGTCCGAGACTCGAACTCGGGACCTCCTGCTTGTAAGGCAGGCGCTCTAACCAACTGAGCTAACCGCCCCTCGTGCTTAGCGGTTGATTCTAAATTACTTATACCGCTATTCAAGTCTTGACCCCCAATAACTTGGGGCCATTTGGGGCCAACAAGGAAAGTGTAGCACCTCACTGGACCGCCTCCTTGCCCTTCTTGGCTAGCTCCTTGTCGAGTGCTTCAACAGCTGCCGCCACCGAATCCGGGATAGCCTGTGTGTAGATTCCGAGCGTCGTTGCTGCATGAGCATGCCGGAGCTGCGCCTGTGCATCCTTGACATTTCCTTTCCCTTGCACCAACGTGGCGAAGGTTCTGCGAAGTGCTTGGAAAGTCAAGCCCGGAACACCGATCTTCTCGGCCACAGGCTGGAGAAACCGCTGCAAGTAGTTGTGTCCATCGAGAGGCGTTCCCCGGCTGGAGGCGAACATAAAGTCTCGTGGCGTGACGTCACCACAGGCGGTTCGCCAGCACTCCAGCTCCAGCTGTAGGGACTTCGGTACCGCCACGTGTGCTGTGCTGCCCTGCGTCTTGGTCGGACCGAGCTCACCCTCAACGATCGATTCATCTACTCGCAGCAAGGCTCCTTGCCAGTCATCCCAACGAAAAGCAAACAACTCTCCTCTGCGGAGAGCACACAGAACGAACAATCGCACGATGAGTCGATCCCGCTGGTGAACCAGAGATCCCAACAGCTTGCAAACCTCCTCGACCGTGAGGAAGCGTTTGCAGGACGGCCGGGTGTTCGGAATTGCGAGCTTGCGTGCCGGATTGCGCTCTAGGAACCGCTGTTCTATTGCTTCATCTAACACCGCCTTTGTCCAGGTCCGGAACTTGCGAACGAGCGAACCCGAAGCCCCCTCCTCGGCCAGACGGTTGAGCTGCTGCTGAAGCTGGAAACGCGTGATGTCGCCAAGCGCGGTTGCTCCGATCAGTGGCTCTAAACGTCCTTTGAAAAAGTAGTTGAGTTCACGAGCAGTCTTCGGTCGCCAGCGCTTCTGATGCAACGGCCAGAAGCGATTGCTCCAAAATCACCCGAAGGTAACCGAGCTGTCCGGCCTCGGCCGTTCCGTCCCGCTTTCTTGTTGAATGGTGTCGGCAAGCTTCTGACGAGCTTGGCCTTTAGTCATTTCGGACTTGAGTCCCAGAATGACTTTGCGGCGTCTCGACGTTGGCCTACCGTCAGGGTGCTGTAGATAGACGCGGAATTGGCCGCGCCACTTCTTGACTCGCGTGCCAGTCAACTCGACTGATCCACGTTGGTACTTGGTTCTAGGCATATGCCTCCCAATCTCTGTGAAATTGGGGATCGGTGAGCATTCTACTGCAGCGCCTAGATCATCCCTGCCGGCAGAGTCGAATGAACTCTTCAATGTCATCTCTCCTAAAGCGACGGGCGGCTCTTCTGCCATGTCCGAGCTTGATGCTGGGAAGAACAGGCCTGCGCCGCGCATTCGCGTGATCACGAACCCAGCCAGTTGATACCGACAACCACTCGGCCACCTCGGAAACGGTAAGAAGCCGTTCGCGTTCGTTGGCGTGTTCGTTCATTGCTCTTTGCGATCTGTAGCCATGTTCCTCGACCACAACTATTGCGATCGACTACATTCTAAGTTCGGTTTCGGGCCAAGCTAGGGAGAGAAAACTTTGGAAACTCTTTGGCTTTCGGGTGGGCGCGGAACCTCCCAACCGTGTGGCTGGAGGGGATAGAAGCGTGTTCGGATCGGGAGAAGTACGATCTGGAAACTGTTTGGAAACGACCTAGCAGCCTGTGTCTAAAAACCATTTGGTGTTGAGGATGTTTGGGCGTAGACTGGCGTCATGGCGATGGGAACACGGGTGAAGCGGCGGCGGCAGCAGGAGCTGTTCTACACCGCCGAGGTGGCTGAAGCACCGGGACATCCGTTCTACAAACGACTCAACGAAACGCTGGATGCAGCTGGCTTCGACGGCTTCTGCGAAGAGCGCTGCCGGTCGTTCTACCATGACCGGCTGGGGAGGCCGTCGTTGGCGCCGGGAGTCCACTTTCGACTGCAGCTGATCGGCTTCTTCGAAGGCGTGGACTCCGAGCGTGGCATCGCCTGGCGCGTCG